>Ga0310810_10000012_pt1 | contig 288822 bp, 275 predicted proteins | sample NCmetagenome_FD_207641 | JGI IMG/M metagenome (GOLD analysis project Ga0310810, IMG submission 207641) | Soil microbial communities from experimental microcosm in Duke University, North Carolina, United States - NC | ecosystem: Engineered > Artificial ecosystem > Soil microcosm > Unclassified...
CTCCTAACCCGGCCTTCTCCCAAGTAAATAGTCCAACTTCAATGTCTTACCGGGGTTGAATCTTTCCGACATGTCGCCACATCCAAATAGTCGTTATAACGATTAATTGGAGGCAGGCGATGATTCAAATCCGAAAGAGTACTGAACGAGGCGGCGGCGACTACGGCTGGCTGAATACCAAGCACACCTTCAGCTTCAGCGATTATTGGGATCCAAAATGGATGGGCTTCCGCTCGCTACGCGTCATTAACGAAGACTGGGTTGCTCCGAAGGGCGGTTTTCCTACGCACCCGCATCGCGACATGGAGATCATCACTTATGTGCTCGAAGGCAAGCTCGAGCATAAGGACAGCCTGGGTACAGGCTCAGTCATACTGCCCGGCGACGGCCAGCGCATGACCGCTGGCAAAGGAATTCGCCATAGCGAGTTCAATCCTTCTGAGACCGACACTGTACATCTACTGCAGATCTGGATTCTGCCGGAAAAGGCGGGACTCGAACCGAGCTATGAGCAGAAGAGTTTTGCCGAAACGGAGAAGCGCGGCAAGCTCCGGCTGGTTGCGGCCAATGATGGCGCCAATGGCGCAGTGACCATCAACCAGGACGCCAAGTTGTACGTCACATTGCTCAAGAATGGCGAAGAAGTGCAGCATGAACTTCCGAAGGACCGCTACGGTTGGCTGCAGGTGGCGAAAGGTTCTGTCGAACTGAATGGGCATAAACTGAATCAGGGTGACGGCGCCGCCATCGGCGATGAACCTAAGCTGTCGATTAAAGGATCGGAAGATTCCGAAGTCTTGTTGTTCGATTTAGCGTAATCGCACAGGTTCAAGGTTTCGCGACTTCACGTTGATCCTTCCGAAACCTTGAACCTCGAAGTTCGAAACCTTGAAACCCGCACTTCAGTGAGGTCGCGATGTCAGAAAAACCTATCCGTGTTGTGGTGATCAAAGGCAGTGTCCGCCCGAATAACTACACGAGCATGGCTGTCGCGCTTGTAGTCGATGAGCTGAAGCAGGATCCGCAAGTCCACGTACAGGTCATCGATCCCGCCGAATACAATCTGCCGATGCCCGGCACGGATTGGAGCGCGCCCGGCGCCAAAAAGCTTCAAGTGGTTGTGAAGGACGCTACTGCTGTCATCCTCGCCACGCCGGAATATCATGGCAGCTTTTCAAGCGTCATGAAGCTGGTGATCGAAAACCTGGGATTCCCTTCGGCCCTGCAAGGCAAGCCAGTCGCCCTATTGGGAGTAGCGGCTGGTGCAATCGGCGCGATCAAGTCTCTTGAACAGTTGCGAAGCGTGGCAGCGCACGTCGGCGCCATTGTATTGCCAACGCCAGTTTCTGTAGCAAACGTGCAATCTGTTTTTGACACAGCGGGCCATATTACAGACCCGGCCGTCGAAACGATGATCCGCGGCGTAGCCCGAAACGTAATGGAATACATTCATGGTAATGTGTGTCCGCGCGTGACGCTTGAGCGGTTGATGCGCGAAGGCGCAGCGGCTAGCGCACATTAACCTGGTCTGGAGTTATTTCGCAGTTTCGACTGAACCATGTCTATCCGGCGGCCCTCGGGTGTTACTGCGATCGGCATTCTCTTCCTTCTGAGCGCAGCCTACCTCTTTGGGCTCGGCGCCCTCATGATTTTGCAGCCGGGTAGCATCTCCATGGCTCGTGGCGCGCCGCTTTTGTTCGGCCTGGAATTGGCCGGACCCTACATGTTTGTTTTGACGGCTGCGGTGGGCGCTCTTATTGGATCTGGATTGCTCAACCTTAGCAACCTCGCTCGTTGGGCAGCAATCCTTATCGCACTCGCTGGGATTGTGATGTTAATGCCAACGGTCTCCGCGGACGTTGTCACGATTCAGTGGGACCATCTCTTTTTCAGCGGGCTGGCTGTGATCGTTCGCGTACTGATCGTGTGGTGCCTGTTTCAGCACCCGGTCATCGAAGCCTTCCAAAAAACTAGCCACGGATGAACGGCGTGCTCAGGAATTCCAAGCATGCGTCCGTTCATTCCGTGGCCAAATGTTTATCTGCGTTTTTCTCCGACACGTTCACTGACCGCGAACGTCATTTTGCCGGCCTTCTTGTCCGCATCGACCACGATGTGATCCCCATGTAAGACTTCGCCATCGAGAATCTTCATCGCAAGCGGGTCTTGCACTAACTTCTGGATCGCGCGTTTCAGCGGACGCGCTCCAAATGCTGGATCATACCCTTCCGTGAAGAGCAGTTCTTTTGCCGCATCCGTGAGCTCGAGCGAAATCTTCCGATCGGCCAGCAAGCGTCGCAAATCTTCCAGCCGCAGGTCCACAATCTTCACCAGCTGTTCCTTGCCCAGTGGACGGAAGATGATGATGTCGTCCACGCGGTTCAGGAACTCAGGCCGGAAGTGTCCGCGCAGCGCGTCCAGCACCTGGTCGGAAGCTTTCTCGAATGCCTTTTCGCTCGCCATGCTCTCGGCAATCAAAAAATTCGACCCGATGTTCGAAGTCATGATGATGATGGTGTTTTTGAAATCCACGTGCCGGCCTTTGCCGTCCGTGAGACGTCCATCGTCCATGATCTGCAGCATGACGTTGAACACGTCTGGATGTGCCTTTTCAATTTCATCAAACAATACGACCGCGTACGGACGCCTGCGGACTGCTTCCGTGAGCTGACCACCTTCGTCGTAGCCCACGTATCCTGGAGGCGCGCCGATCAGGCGTGACACGGCATGCTTTTCCATATATTCGGACATATCGATCCGAATCATCGCGTGCTCATCGTCAAAGAGAAACTCGGCGAGTGCACGCGCCAACTCGGTCTTACCAACGCCGGTTGGTCCGAGAAAAATGAATGACCCGATCGGACGCTTGGGATCGCTAAGCCCTGCGCGTGAACGCCGAATGGCATTCGACACTCGTTCCAGCGCTTCATCCTGTCCAACCACGCGCTGACGCAGCCGTTCTTCCATGGTGACAAGTTTCTTGACCTCGCCCTCCAGCATTTTCGAGACCGGGATGCCCGTCCATTTCGAAACAATGCGAGCGACGTCTTCCTCGTCCACTTCTTCTTTCAGCATGCGGTTCGCGCCCGACTTCTCCATCTGCGCATTGAGCTTCCTTAGTTCCTCTTCGGTCTGGCGGATCAGCGAATAACGAATCTCCGCAACGCGCTGCAGATTGCCTTTCCGTTCCTCGGCCTGTTCTTCGATCTTCAGCTGCTCCAGCTTTTCTTTCAGTTGCCGTTGCCGCGCAATCGCATCCTTTTCCTGTTTCCAACGCGCCTTGAGCGCATTCGATTTTTCTCGGATCTCAGCGAGCTCGCGATCGAGCACACCGAGTCGCTCTTTCGAATTCGGATCGCTTTCCTTCTTCAGCGCCTGCTTTTCGATCTCGAGTTGCATGGCGCGTCGCTCAAGCTGATCGATGTCCGTCGGCAGGGAATCAATCTGAATGCGAAGCGAGGAGGCCGCCTCGTCAATCAGGTCGATCGCCTTGTCCGGCAGAAAACGATCGGAGATGTAGCGGTGCGACAGTGTCGCCGCAGCGATAATCGCCGAATCCTTGATGCGAACCCCGTGGTGAACCTCGTATTTCTCTTTCAAGCCACGGAGAATCGCAATCGTGTCCTCCACGTTCGGCTCGCCCACGAACACTGGCTGAAAACGGCGTTCAAGGGCCGCATCTTTCTCGATGTACTTTCGGTATTCATTCAGCGTGGTCGCGCCAATCGCGCGCAGCTCACCGCGTGCCAGGGCTGGCTTCAACATGTTGGAAGCATCAATGGCTCCCTCGACAGCGCCTGCACCCACCAGGGTGTGCAGCTCGTCGATAAAAAGAACGATCTGTCCCTGCGAGTCTTCGATCTCTTTGAGGACGGCTTTCAAGCGGTCTTCAAACTCGCCGCGATATTTGGCTCCAGCCAGCATCGACCCCAGGTCGAGGGCCACCACGCGCTTGTTCTTCAAAATTTCGGGCACGTCGCCGGAAACAATGCGTTGCGCGAGTCCTTCGACAATGGCCGTCTTGCCTACGCCCGGCTCTCCAATGAGCACTGGGTTGTTCTTGGTCCGGCGGGAAAGAACCTGCACCACTCGCCGGATCTCCTCATCGCGCCCAATAACGGGGTCCAGCTTCCCTCGTCGCGCCGCATCGGTCAGATCGCGGGCGTAGCGTTCGAGTGCCTGGTATTTTCCTTCTGGATTCTGATCTGTAATGCGCTGCGAGCCTCGCACGGCCGTGAGGGCCTTCAGGATCGCGTCATAGGTCGCCCCATGGCGCGCGAGCACTTCTTGCGCCGGGTCCCGCTTCAGCTGCGTAGCAGCAAGCAGCAAATGTTCGGTCGAAACGTACTCATCTTTGAAATTGTCCGCTTCCTTGAAAGCCCGCTCGAGCAGTTGATTGAGCGACTGCGACATGCCCGGCTGGTTTACACCGCCTGACACTTTGGGTAAACGCTCAATCTCCTTGTACACATCGGTCAGCACGGCCTGCGGACCTAAGCCAATCTTTTCCAGCACGGGAGGCACAATGCCTTCGCTATCTTCTATCAACGCAGCAACGAGGTGCAGCGGAAGAATTTCCGGATTGCCGTGCTCAGACGCGAGTTCATTCGCGCGCTGCACCGCCTCCTGCGCTTTCACCGTGAATTTGTCCCATCGGATTGCCATAGCTACTCCACTTCATAAATCGTGATTTTTGCAGTTGGCCACACCATTCTCCGCCAAAAACCAAGGCCGGAGCAAAAGCCCCGGCCCAAGCTGACTGCTAACTACTGACTGCAGCTTTTACGCCGCTTTGCCTTTACCTTCGAGAGTCTTCTCGCTGCCGACGTTGACCTTGATCTGCTTCGGCTTGGCTTCAGCCCTCTTTGCCAGTTGGATCTTTAATACGCCCTTTTCGTAGTTAGCGGTGACTTTCTCCGCATCTACGGTTGTGGGCAAGGTGAAGGTGCGAGTGAAGCTGCCATACTGCCGCTCAACACGGCGATAGTTCTCCTCTTTCTCTTCCTTCTCGAACTTGCGCTCGCCATGCACGGTCAGGGTGTTGTTCTCGATCCGTACATCGATATCTTTCTCGTCGATCCCAGGTACTTCAATCTTCAGTGTCACGTTGTGCTCGTCTTCGTAAACGTCAACGGGCGGAGCAAACGTTGTGGTGGTCAGGGCCTCTTCGCGGCCTTCCGGATATGAATCACGGAATAGCCGGTTCATCCGGTCCTGCAAAGTGACGAACTCACGAAAGGGATCCCAACGGGTTAGAACTGTCATGACTTCAAATCCTCCTAAAGGCTGATCTTTGAGTGTGCTGCTTGTCACCCATTTAGATGAGCGATTAGCATGAAAGAAGCATAAAATTTGAGTGTAGTATTGTCAAGTACGATATCGACCGGAATTTCAGTAACTTACAGTCGATATCAAGCATTTCAAATAGCTGGTTTCAGGAATTGTAGCGATAATTGGATGGTCTTTCGCCTGGCCGCGTTTTTCTAGGATCCTCAGATTTTTGCCAGAATCGCGAGCCGCCTCGGCGACGACCCCAAAAAACTCCGTCTCGCTGACATGGTAAGAACACGAGCATGTCACCAGCATGCCGCCGGGCCGGAGCATTTTCAGCGCGCGTAGATTGAGTTCCTTGTAGCCGCGCAGGGCTGTCTCCACGGTTTTTTTCGTTTTCGCGAAGGCGGGCGGATCGAGGACGATCGTGTCATATCGACGTCCGGAGCTGGCATAGTCCTTCAACAGGTCGAATGCGTTGGCTTCGATCCATTCAATCTCTCGACCATTCAGCGTAGCGTTCTGGTCTGCGATCTCGAGCGCGGGTCTGGAACTGTCGACGCCTGTAACGCTCGTGCACTGCGGAAACATGTGCAAGGCGAAGCCGCCTTGGTAACAAAAGACGTCGAGCGCCTCACCATGCGCGTACCGTGCAGCCGCCGCATAGTTTTCCCGCTGATCGAGGAAAGCCCCGGTCTTCTGCCCGGCTGCTGCGTCGTAATGAAACCGAACGCCATTCATCGTGAAGATCGTGCTGGACTTCTCACCCGAAACAAGTTGCGAGTCGCGAGCCGGCAATTGCTCGAGTTCCCTGATATGCGGATCCACTCGCTCGAAGATGCCCGAGGGGGAGAATCTGTGGAAAAGGTGCGCGGTAACGATCTCCCGCACGGGCGTCGCATCCATTGCTTGCGTCAACACCTGGAATGACAAAACATCTTTATAGCGATCAACGATTAGCCCTGGGAGGAAATCGGCTTCACTGAAAACGAGGCGGTAAGCATCCGTGTCTTGCACGAAACGCTCGCGATAGTCGAACGCCTGTCCGAGCCGTTGTGATAAAAGCGCGGGAAGATCGTCTACCATCGCGCTTGAAAGCATTCGGATTGCGATCTGCGAGGCGCTCGAATAAAGCGCAGACCCCAGCGGCCTGCCGCGTTCATCCGTGACGCTTACCAGCGCGCCCGGCTGCACGTCCGTCGCATTGGTCACGTCGGACCGATAAATCCAGACGTGTCCCGCCTTCACGCGCGCAATGCCCCGCGCACTCACCTTGACGACAGGCAAACCTGGAACCGCTTTATTCGGCATTCCGAAATTTTAAATGGCAGGAGCTTTTTGCAGACGACCGACGACGAAAGGCGGACGCCGTTCTAACTCGCCGCCGGATGTTGGCTCGCGGCGTGGGCGGCGGGCGTGGGCTTTTGCGCGGACTCGTGCTGGGCAGCACGCAGGTCCGAATGCAAACTATCGAGCACATGGGATGGGAGTTCCGATTCCCACTCGTCCATCGCCGATTCGTCCCAGTGACCGTTCAAGCGCACCACCGAATCCGGGAAATCCTCTGGGAAAGCCAATCGATAGCTCCCTTCGCGAACAAGAATGTCACCGATTTGACGTCCGGTGTGCATGTCGAAAATGCGCCGGCTTGCGCTCCCGCCACTGTTCGTAAAGACGAGTAGGACTTCTCCCTCTTCCCCGTAGTCAGGCCGGTAAAACCAAGCCTGGGAAGCGTCCGATTTTGGGCGAGGCCGCTTGCGCTGGTGTGCTCTGGCCGCCGCAGCTTCCTGCTCCTGCACCGTTTCGCTTGCAGGATCGAAATACAGGATACGTTGGCAAGAATCGCACACCATCACCTCTTGCCCGGCGCGAACTTCGTTATACGTTTGCGGACGCAGCATTACCTGGCACGCGAGACATTTCTGATTTCGCACTTCCGACAAACCGCTGCCGCGAAACTTCGATACGCGCTCATAATGACGCAGCCAATCGGCCGAAATGCCATTGCGCAGTCCATCGCGCTTCGAATTCCACTCCGCTAGCTGCTTCTCGTCTTCCGCCGTCACGCGCCGCGCTTCTTCTTTTTCTTTCTCGATTTCGGCGGTTTCCGCCTTCAGTTCCGCTTCTGCAGCTTTGACGTCTTTCTCGCGTGCCTCGGCATTGACCATCAGCTCGAGAATCTTGTCCTCGTTGATGCGGATTTCCTGTTCGGCGAACTGGATCTCGTGCATCAGAGCTTTGTATTGTTCGTTGGTTTTTACGTCGAGGGATTGGTCGCGGTACTTGGAAATTTTGCCTTGCAGGTCCTGGATGCTGGTTTCGAATTTCTTGCGCGATGCCTCGTCGCCTTTGACTGCGGCACGGGCCTTTTCGAGATGCGACTTCGTGCCGGCCAGCTTCGCTTCGATGACCGACACCCGTTTGGGCAAGGCCGCAACCTCGTCTCTCAGCTTGCGGATCTCCCGGTCAGCCTTCTGCAGTTCCAGCAGTTTTTCTATGTCAGGAAGCATTGTAAGCGCGATTTACAAGGATTCTAACACGCTCATCTGAGGTGCGTAGGACAGCCACCGTTAACGGTACGGCGGCCGAAGTCCGCATCTGTAAAGCAGTTTCTTCGATTGGATCACAGACTAGAAGATTTCTCCCGAATCAGCTTCCCAATCTTCTCGACGAATTCCGTTGCCGCCATGTCTTCGGTCTTTTCCTTGCCGCGCGTCCGCACATTCACTTTTCCGGCCTCGGCCTCTTTATCGCCCACAACCAGCAGAAATGGCACTTTCTGCAACGCATGTTCGCGGATCTTCGCGTTCATCTTCTCATTGCGCCCATCGACATCTACGCGCACCCCGATCGCTTTCAACTGCGCCGCCACTTTATTGGCATAGTCCACGTGGCGCTCAGCAATCGGAATCATCACCGCCTGCACCGGCGACAGCCACACTGGAAACGCTCCCGCATAATGTTCGATCAGCACTCCAAAGAAGCGCTCGACTGATCCGTACAGCGCGCGATGCACCATCAGCGGCTGCTTGCGCGTGCCATCCTCGGCAACGTACTCGAGATTGAATCGCTGCGGCAGGTTGAAGTCGAACTGCACCGTCGACAACTGCCACAAACGCCCAATCGCATCCACCAGCTTGATATCGATCTTCGGCCCATAAAACGCCGCTTCTCCGGGGATGACTTTGTACTCGATGTTCAACCGCTTCAGCACATTCTCAAGCGATGCAGTCGCCATGTTCCACTGCTCTTCGCTGCCCACGAAACTCTTCCGGTCGTTCGGGTCCCACGTCGAAAGCTCCGTCTGAAACTGGTCAAAGCCGTAATCCCGCAGCACATCGCGCGCAAACTCTACGCAATCGGCAATTTCCTTTTCAATCTGGTCCGGAGTGCAGAAGATATGCGCGTCGTCCTGCGTAAATCCCCGCACGCGCAGCAGGCCGTGCATCACACCCGAGCGCTCGTACCGATACACCGTCCCCAACTCTCCCAGCCGAATCGGCAGATCGCGATACGACCGCAATGAATCCTGGTAAATCAGGATGTGCCCTGGGCAGTTCATCGGCTTCACGCGATATTCCGCGTCATCGAGTTCCATGAAGTCGAAAAAATTCTGCGCGTAATAACCCTCGTGGCCTGAGGTGAAAAATAGCTGCCGCCGCATCACGTGAGGCGTGTACACCAGCGAATAGCCGCGCTTCACGTACTGATCGCGCATCCAGTCTTCCATCTCTTTACGGATGATGCCGCCCTTCGGATGCCAGAAAATCAGCCCTGGCCCGGCAAGCTCCTGGATCGAAAACAAGTCCAGCTGCTTCCCCAGCACGCGATGGTCGCGCTTTTTCGCTTCCTCCAGGCTGTTCAGGTACCCGTCGAGATCTTTTTTCGAAAAGAACGACGTGCCGTAAATCCGCTGCAGCTGCGGATTCTTCTCATCTCCCAGCCAATAAGCGCCGGCAATGTTCATCAGCTTGAACGCTTTGATTTTGCCGGTTGAAGGAATATGCGGCCCTCGGCAGAAATCGAGGAACTTCCCGGTCTTGTAGATCGAGATCTTTTCATCGGGCTGGGTGAACTGCTCGATGAAGTGACACTTCATGAAGTCGCCTTCGCCCTTGAACTTCTCCAGGCCCTCCTGGCGCGGCAGAAATTCGCGCGCGTACGGCAAGTCCTGCTGTACAAGCTCTTGCATCTTCTTTTCGATTTTCTGAAGGTCCTCGGGCGTGAACGGCGTCGGACGATAAAAATCGTAGAAAAATCCGTTCTCCGTGGCTGGCCCGTGACCGAGCTTCGTTTCGGGGAACAACTCAAGCACCGCCGCCGCCAACAGGTGCGCCGAAGAGTGCCGATACACTTCAAGCGCCTCGGGATCTTTGTCATTGAGCAGCCGCAGATCGGTATCTTTTTCCAGTGGGCGAGTGAGATCAATCAAGTTGCCATTGGTCTTCGCAGCCAAAGCCGCGTCCGCCAACCGTGGACTGATCGTTTTTGCGATCTCGAGCGGCGTCGTGCCCTTCGGTACTTCTTTGACACTGCCATCAGGCAGCTTGACGTGAATCACCTCGGACGACATAGATAGGCCCTTGTATTTGTCTGAATCTTCTAAGTTTAAGGGAGTGGGAAAAGGGGGTCAAACGAGCGAAGGGGGGTGGTGCATTACAGACGGCAAAATGCTCCCTCCCCGCATTACTGGGTGGGCGTAGGGTGGTCCGTCACGACGGCTTGGCGTGAGCGGGGGCTGGTGCAGCAGGTCTCAATGAGTGTAATGGCGATTTTTCACCAGTTGAATCGCACGTAGTGCGTGGCGAAAAAATAAGACGCTTGTAGGCTAGGAGGCCAAAGCTCGTCTTGGCTCCTTCCTCCTAGCTACTCAAGCATTTTGGAGGCGGAAGGCGGCGCGGAATAATCTCACGCTTCGTCCCGGTCTCTTTTCACCTGGAAGATCTTCCTTGAGCGTGTGCACGGCAAAGCCTAGGCTACACCACGTGTTCCTCGAAAGAAATGCAACACCAAGGAGATTACGGCAAAGATGAGCAGCAAGTGAATCAATCCACCGGCGACGTGGAATACGGTGAATCCAAGTAACCATGCAATCAGCAATACTACGAATAGAATTGTGAAAATACTCATTGGTGACCTCCACACCATTAGATTCCCTGGCAGATTGCGCGATGACCCGTCAATCCGGTATTCGTAGCTGGAAGATAATGCACGTCGCACGTCCTTAAAGGCGTTCATCGCTCATGAAATCTCTTGGCGATTCGAAGTACTGCTAAACCTGAGAGACTTGGAAGATTGAGGGTTGCCGTATCGATATGCGACGAGGCCAAGCGAAAGTATTTCTCACAGTTGGGGAGACGAGGGCCTACATGGATGCAACCTAGGAATTGAGCATTCACACCGATTCTTGCAGGGGCAACTTAGTGATTAAATCTCATGATGCAAGATTCGCCATCAGATCCCAAGATCAGATATAACCGTGCGATGAAACAACTGGGCCGTACTCTTGAGTTGAGCCGCGCCAATTCCATCACAAAGGGCGTACCAATCGCACTACGAAGAGGCTCTGAACGCGACTCATTAAAGGATGCCGTTGCAGCCTTGGCGGCTCTTTGGAGTCTTTCGCGCAAGGGTGCAGAGAAAGTCGGGCCGAGAAGTCCATCCAGACGCTGTGTGAAGAGAATTGATGAGAATCAGAAAAACGATGAATGCTGCCGCAGTTGATGACAAAGCGGCGCGGAAGGGACTTCCGGGAACGCCTCTTGAAGAGAACGCCACGCCCGAAAGTTTGCCACGGACACGATTATTGCCACGGACGCGATTATTGGTAAACCTTTAGTGGGATCCTCCTGGATGGCACATTCGTGCCGTCGACCAGTTTGCCAGCCCTCAAACCCTGACTCTGGAGCCGCTGATACTGAGCGGCCTTGTTATCCCCGCCTCTCGGAATATTAATCGTTGTTAACAGGCCGGGTGGCCCACACAACGCGGTGTTCGTTGTGTGGGGACGATCAAGTCTTAACATTTTCAGCGCAGAGAGATTTTTAAACTTCAAGCATCAGACAACACTCCTACTTCGCAATGCTGTACCACCTCAACACCCGCAGCGCCCGCAGCGTGTTCCATCGGCTCGCCCTGCCGAGTTCCGTCTCCATTTCCAATGGAATTCTCTCCGCGTGGCGTAGGTTCAGCGGCCAGCGTCCGTTTTGATGTCCGCGCTGCTTCACGATTTCAATCGCCTCGCGAACTCCGCTGTCTGGTTTCACTCCGGCATTCCGCAGATAATCGAGTCCGCGCAACACATCGTAGTGCCAATATGTCGGATACGAGAACCGCAGCCAGCGTTTGTCGATGACCTCTCCAGATCGAAGCGAACGAAACATGCGGCGTTCCAGCAGATAATTCTCCGCCTTCTTGCGCGCCTTCGTTACGATTGCGGACTTGTGCCCTGCACGTTCGTATTCCAGCAATCCTTCGAGCACACATATCGTGCTGTGAAAGGAAGAACGCTTGCTCTTCGGCGCTTCGCAGTTCCACCCACCATCTTCGAGCTGTTCGCTCAACAAACGACGCGCCAATGCGTCATTCGGTTTCTTAAAGTACGCCCCAATGCCCAGGATCCGGCCATTGATGCAGGGTTCCGTTTCACCGGCCAAAAACGGCTGCTGGTCGAAGCTCTTGAAGATCAGCCGCTTCTCGATGCGATCAATCATCTTGCGTGCTTGATTGCTGTCAGGGTCGAGCCCGACCTCCATCAGAACGGAAAGAGTATAGAGGGTGACAAGCATGCCGCGATCTTCCATCGGCAAGTCAGGCCGGTCGAGCAAGCGCCCGAATTTTTTCCAGCCGCCGTCAGGAGATTGCAGGGCGAGGAGCTGTGCTCCCCAGCCTTCCGTAGCGATGCGGGCGCGCTCGGCTGCAATCGTCTCGGCCGATTCATCCGCAAGGTCCCGCATCACTTGCCAACGAATGGCCGGATCCGAATCCAGTAGCCATTTCAACTGAGCTGGACGAACTTCGGAAGTGCGTACTGGCATTTCTCCCTTATAGCAAACTGCTGCGGCGTGTGGCTCAAGCCGCAGAGACAATCCTTTTGCGAGAAAGTGACAAGCCCGTGACACCCGCTTTCTCTCCGAAATGGAAAGCTACCCTATCGTTCGTTTTTGGAGAGAGCGTTTATGAAAACCATCGCCCTTTTGTCTCTCGTTGTGCTGTCCGTTGGCTGCGGATACAGTTCGTCGAACTCTAAGCCGTCACCCGGAACTGTTCCCACAATCGCTGCGCTGGCGCCTGACAACACCAATGCTGGCACCGCCGGCTTGACGCTCACGATCAATGGCAGCAGTTTCAACAGCGATGCCGTGGTGAAGTGGAATGGCACTGCCCAGGGCACTTCGTTCGTCAGCGGAAACCAGCTCACGGCCGCGATTGCTGCGACCGATCTCGCAACCGCCGGCACGGCGTCCGTGACGGTAACAAATCCTGGTCATCCCGGTGGCGGAATGTATGGCAGCGGCGGAACGACCGCCCAAACCTCGAACAGCATGACGTTCACGATTAACTAGTTTGTCGGAAGCAGAATGCGGAGGGTGGCTTATTTCGCTACCTTCCCAGCTCCCACCTCTCCTTCGAACTCTTCTCCCATCCACCGTTGCAACGCCGTCATGTTCTGCGGGCGACCCAGGAAGTTCTTCACCAGGTCATTCGCTGACATCGATCCTCCCGGTTCGAGCACTACCCGTCGATACTTCATTGGCGCGCCCCCAGCAAGCAAGTTCTCGTGATCGAACTGGCCGAAGAAATCCACGGCGATAACCTTGTCCCACATATAGGTGTAGTACGCAGACGAGTACCCGCCCAAATGTCCGAACGATGCGTACATGTGTGTACCTTCCACGGGAGTGAATAGCGTGTACTTCGTCGTATCTGCTTTTGCTACGGCCTCCACGTCAATATCTTGCGGCTTGCCCTTATACACGTCATACGAGAGCGCCGTGTAACTCACCTGTGCGGACGTATAACCTGCCCGACCGAATGCGGACGCCCGATTCATGCGCTCAATCAGTTCCGTCGGCATCGGCTCTCCCGTCTGATAGTGACGGGCAAACTGCTGCAGCACCTGCGGACTGCGCAGCCATTCTTCGAGCATCTGCGATGGCGCCTCTCCGAAATCCGCTTCCATCGTGATCCCGCTGATCCCGGCCCACTGCTGTTGTCCGCCAAGAATGTGGTGCATCAGGTGCCCGAACTCGTGGAAGAAGACTTCGACATCCCCGTACTCCATCAGCCCGGCATCGGTTGCAGTGGGCGCAGGGAAGTTGCAGACCAATGTTGCTTCGGGCAATTGTTTTCCCCGAATGCCATCGAGCACTTGCACCATCTCGGCATGACTGAACTTTCCCGGGCGCGGATGCATATCGAGGTAGAACCGCCCGACCATCTTCCCGTTGTCCATCACGTCCCAGGTCTCGACACTCGGGTCCCACGCCGGCACGTCCGCCTCCTGCTTGAAAGTCACGTGGAACAACTGGGCCGCCGTATCCATGATTCCTTTTTTCACGCCGTTATAAGGAACATAGGGACGCACACTCTGCGAATCGAAGTTGTACTTCGACCGCCGTAGTTGCTCCTTAACAAAGCTCCCCTCGTATTCCCAGATCTGCTTGGCGTCGGGATCGGTCTTTCGCTTCTCCTCAAGCATCATCGAGAACTCGCGCTCTGCAATCGGCCGCGCCGCCGCATCAAGATCGTGAATGAATTTCGCAATGTTCTCTCCGCTGCCGACCATCTTGTCCGCCGCATAGTAGTCGGCCCACGAGGAATAACCCAGAAGACTGGCGATCTCGTAACGCGTTTGCATCATCTTCATCAGCAGGTCGCGATTCTTCGGATACGCCCGATTATCGAATTGCTCGAACAGCCGTTTCCTCAGCGCATCGCTCTTCGCGAATTTGAACACCGGCAGCGCATCCGGATAGTCGGTCGTGATCTTGATCTTGCCATCGGCGCCTGGCTTGTGACGGTCAATGTAATCCTGGGGGAGGCCATCCAACTCAGCTACGTTTGCGACTTCGACCGTCCGCTGGTCGTCGGCAATATTGCGATCGTACTGGGCGACTTGGACCGTCAACTCCTCATTCAGTTGCTTGATTCGTGCCCGCGTGGCGTCATCTTTGTCCACTCCCGCGAGTCGGAACTGCAGCAGCGTGCGTTGCACGTAATATTTCGTTGCCGGATCGGCCTTCGACAGATCGATCCCTGCGAGCGCCTGGTACACGTTTTTGTTCAGCGAGATGGTCGTTAAAGCGGCGGTGCCTTTTTGCAACAGATTGGTGGAAAGATCCCGGAACGCAGCATCCGGATGTACCTGGAGCATCATGTTCGCAAGGTACGTTCCTGTATTGATCTGTCGAATCGCATCATCATAAGGAACGAGTGTGTTCTCGATGGTGTGCTGGCCCTTCACCGCGACGACTTTATCGACAGATACCTGGCCCGCAGCAAGTCGGTCATTCACGATCTTTTCGAAAGCTGCCTTGTCCGGTTTCGAAGCCCAAACCGTCGGTTGCGAGGTAGAAGTCGATTGAGCAGCGATGCTCGCCGCCAGCAAACAAACAAAAAAGACAGAACACACCACTTTGAACATAGTTCTCCCCAGTCTCAGGATTCAGACGCGCGAAAGTGCCCTAGGTGAGCGCGGATCGCCTCCAGATCCGCGCCCGAGGCCACCAATTTAGATCAGTTGAGTCTTGGCGAAGAACGCCTACCAGCCGACTTTCTTGCCCTTATTCTGCTCGTCGAGCCACTGCTTCAGTGGAGCGAAGTATTCCAGCAGAGCTCCTCCATCGATTTGACGCTCTCCCGTCAGAGCTTCCAAGGCGTCTGGCCATGGCTTGCTCTGTCCCATTTCGAGCATCTTGTTGAACTTGGCGCCCGCTTCCTTAGAGCCGAAGAATGTGCACCGATACAGGGGTCCCTTGAATCCCGACTCATGGCAAAGCGCGCGATAGAACTGGAACTCCAGGATATGCGCCAAAAAATATCGTGCATATGGCGTGTTCGCAGCCACGTGATACTTCGCTCCCGGATCGAAATCTTTCTCTGTCCGTCCCACCGGGGGTTTGACTCCTTGATACTTCAGCCGCAGATCCCACCATGCCTGGTTGTAATTCGCCGGAGTAATTTCCCCAGAGAAAACTTTCCATCGCCACTGGTCGATCAGCAGACCAAACGGAAGAAACGCCACCCGGTCGAGGGCCTGTTGCAGCAGCTGAGGGATGTCGTTATTGCCTTCCGGAACTTTTTCCAGCAGCCCTACCTTTTGCAAATACTCCGGAGTGATTGCCAGCGCGATCGCATCTCCAATCGCCTCGTGGAATCCATCGTTCGCACCGTTCTGAAACAGGAATGGCTGCTTGTTGTACGCCCGCTGGTAAAAATTGTGACCAAGCTCGTGATGGATAGTCACAAAATCTTCGCCACGAACTTGAATGCACATCTTGATTCGCAGGTCGTCTTTGTTATCGACGTCCCATGCGCTGGCATGGCACACCACGTCACGATCCGCGGGCTTTGTGAATAGCGACCGCTCCCAGAAAGTGTCGGGCAACTTATCAAAACCCAGGGACATGAAAAATCCTTCGCCATACTTCACCATGCCCTTCGCATCCAGATTCTTCTTTTTGAGAAGAGATGTGACATCCACGCCGCTCTGTCCTTCAGGCAGTCCCATGAGCGAATAAACGTTGCCCCACTCCTGTGCCCACGGATTCCCTAACAGATGCGCCGGAATGGGTCCATCGGGCGGAACGACCGCTGGCCCATATTTTTCCGAAAGCTTCGACCGCACATACGTGTGCAACGCAAGGTACAGCGGCTGCACTTGTTTCCAAAGCCGCTCCATGTCCGCGCTGAACGCTTCCGGCTTCATGTCGTAATTCGAACGCCACATCGCGCCCGTATCTTTGAACCCAATCTCGCTCGCTCCCTGATTCGATAACTCGACGAACCGTGCATAACGCTGGCGCATTGGGGGTGCGATGGCGTGCCATCCTACCCAGAGTTCTTTCAGTTCCTCCGGATCGCGGCTCGTCGCCATAATGCGCTCAATGGCAGTGATGTCGAGGCATTCCCCCGATTTGCGGCAATACTTGCCTCGCCCGTAATCGCCTTCGAGCGACGTCGTGATATCGGTCAGCTCTCTTCGCAACTTCGGATCTTTCGGAGTGGGAGCAGTCAACGAAAGCTTTAGCAGCATGAATTTCCGCGCCAGGTCTGGTGGAAGGTTCAGGCCCTCAAACTTCTTTGCCTGCTCGATCAAGTCGGTCGTAATCTCGGCTGTTTTCTCGACAGCGTCCGATGCCAGCGCTTCCGTGTCATCGGTGATGAAATTCGATTGCACCCACTGGGCGCGGTTGGTTCGGACACTCTGGTCCGCAAGTTGCGCTTCAGCCTTCTTCATGAACTCTTCGGCTTCGGCTACGGTTGGCTTCGTTTGAGCTTGCATGATCATGGCAGATAAAAAAACTAGGAAAACGAATAACTTCATAACACCTCCGTCCTTACTCAGAGGACCTGAAATTATGACGGAGCGCGAGGGAATTTGTCAGCGTCAAGGGACTAACTGATTTGTGGCTTCGGGCGATCTCGGTAATACATCTCGTCGATCGCGGCATAGACTTTGGCCGAGACATCATCCAAGTCACGAAGCGTAAGTCCCGAAGTTGGAATGGGAGTTCCCACTCGCATTTCAAGCGGCTGAGACTTGATGTGATATGTGTTCATCGGCAGCAGGTCGTAAGTCCCAACCAGGGCCACGGGAACGATATCCACGTGTGCGCGAATGGCCAGAAAAAACGCGCCTTGCATAAAGGGCTTCAGCTCGCCGTCCGGTGTTCGGCCGCCTTCCGGAAAAATCACCAGCGGCATGCCCATCCGCAGACTTCGCACGGCCGACTTGATGCTCCCCACCGATGACGTCGGATTCTGCTGATTGATACAGACCTGCCCCGAACGCTTCAAATGCCAGCCAACAAATGGATACGAGAGCAGTTCGCTCTTGAACACAATCCGGAACTGAAATGGCAGGTACACGTACAGCACGGGGATATCGAGCGCGGAGGCATGGTTCACAGCATAGACATGCGGCTTCGAAGTATCAATCTTGTCGAGACCGATCACCCTCACCGGCGACAGCGTCGTTTTCATGATCAACCACGACCAGAGCCATGCAAACCAGTGCTGAACTCTGCCACCGCGGTCAACCAACGAACTGATGAGCGACAGCGGTCCCAGTACGAGCGTATAAACCCAAATCAAAGGATCAAGAATCAGGTACGAACGCGCAGCGCTCAGCCAGCCATGCTCGCTCTTTTTCCCGGCAGCCGTGGTCGACGTCGGCAGCGTTACCGCTCGCTCGACAGTCACATCCTTATTCTCGACCTGTGAGGTTTCGATCGACATGCTCACATTAGATGCGGACACCCAAAAACCGCATTGCCTCTCCCACAACGTAGATCGATCCTGTTACAACGATCAACCCACCCGCTCCTGCAAGTTCTCTCGCCCGCTCCAGCGCATTCTCGACACTGGAAGACTCTTCGACATCCGTCGCCGTTCGAGCCGCTGCCGCGCGTATTTCCGCTGCTGTCGCGGATCTGGGATTGTCTGCCGCTGCCGCCACCACGTTCTCCGCGAGGGGAAACAGGATCTCGGTCATCTCTGCGATCGCTTTATCGCGCATTGCTCCGAACACAAAAACCATACGGCGATCTTCATAAAGGCTGGATAACGCCGAGCGAAGCGCCCATGCCCCCGCCGGATTGTGAGCGACATCGAAAACGATCTCTGGCCATTTCTCATTCGGCGGAACAACTTGAAATCTGCCTGGCCAATGCGTATTGCGGATCCCCACTTCGATCGACGACGGGGTGATTCTCGCAAAACCTTGTTTCGCCAGTTCCTCTGCGGTTGCCACGGCCAAGGCAGTGTTACGAAGCTGATGCCGCCCAACCAGCGGGCTCTCAATCGAAATCTCTTCTCCCATCACGGAGAGACTGTACCGCGTACGAAACACATTGGGATCGGGCGACACACGGAAGCCAGTTACCGGCGCTCCCGGTGAAACCGGTGGGATGAAGGGCACTGCATTAATCGCCTTCGCGCCACGCTCGAGGATCGAGTTCCCGATCACATCGTTTGCTTCCGGTGATTGTGGCAACGTCACGACCGTGCCGCTGTCCCGGATGATGCCAGCTTTTTCACGGGCAATCTCGGCCACCGTGTTCCCAAGATACTTCTGATGATCGAGCGATACATCGGTGATCACGCTGACGCGCGGCTCAACCACATTGGTCGCGTCCAGTCGTCCACCCATGCCCACTTCCAGAACAGCAATGTCGACTTTTTCCCGTGCAAAATACTCCAAGGAAATGGCCGTCAGCATCTCGAAAAAGCTCGGATGCCACGGCAGCTCTCCTTCCGAAACGAGCCGTTCAGCCGTTCGATCCACCAGGTCATGGATCAACGCGAACATGTCATCGGGAATCGGGATACCGTCGATCCGAACACGCTCGTTAATCCGCACCAAGTGAGGCGACGTGTAGAGTCCCGTCTTTAGCTTGGAGGCTTGAAGGATGGCCGCCAGCGTCGCGGCCGTAGACCCTTTCCCATTGGTGCCCGCAATCAGAACACTCGGAAACTTTCGCTCAGGATGTTCCAAAGCCTTGAGCAAAATTCGCATGTGCTCCAGGTCGAACTTGTGGGACGGCGTCTGGGCCAGCTCATGCCCGAGAGCAAACATGCGCGCAACTGCGGTGTCGTAGGACATCGTCGTCGGTCGTCCGTCGTTGGTCGTCGGCACTTCTATTCTAGGCTACCGTGTTTGGAAAGAGGCAGCGAGCGCCACACAGTGGAAGGTAATTTCTATCGCTTGAATAGTAGTTTACGGGCCCTGCCAGCTCGTTCTAGAAGAGTGAATCAATAGACGACGGACGACTAAACGACCGACGAGGGTTCTTCTACGCTGCCAGAAAGACTAGTGAACGAAGGAAAACAGTGGTTGGCGGAGTGCTGACTGCTTCTTTTCACGCTGCCATAAATTGCAATGCCCGGGAAATATATGGTCTCAGCTCGCGTCGATGCACCACAGCGTCCAGCATTCCATGCTCCAGCAAGAATTCCGCTCTTTGGAATCCCGGCGGCAACTTCTGGCGAATGGTCTGCTCGATCACTCTAGGACCCGCAAATCCGATCAACGCCCCCGGTTCGGCGATGTTCAAGTCGCCGAGCATTGCATAGGAGGCCGTGACCCCCCCAGTCGTCGGATCGGTCAGCACCGAAATATAGGGAACTTTCGCATCATCGAGCCGAGCTAATGCGGCGGAAATCTTCGCCAGCTGCATCAGGCTGATGGCACCCTCCATCATGCGGGCGCCTCCTGAAGCCGAGACAATAATTATAGGAGTCTTCGTCTCGCAGGCTTTCTCGATGGCTCGGGTGATCGCTTCGCCAACCACCGCGCCCATGCTGCCACCAATAAACGAATACTCCATTGCGCTGACAATGACCGGACGGCCATTGAGCTTGCCATGCGCGTTCAGGATTGCATCTTTTAAACCTGTATCGCGCTGCGCGACTTGCAGTCGCGACCGGTATGCTTTCAGATCGACGAACTTCAGCGGATCGGTCGAAACCAGGTTTGAGTCGAAAACCTCATATTGGTTGTCGTCCAGCAGTTGCGCCAGGCGGGTTCGCGCATCAATCCGGAAGTGCTTGTCACATTTAGGACAAACGTTGGCATTCTCTTCGAGGTCTTTTTTCCAGATGATCTGCCGGCAGCTATCGCATTTGACCCAGAGGCCTTCCGTTTTGACGGTCTTTTCCCCCGAGGTATCCAACTCCGCGGATTCTCGCTTAAACCAAGCCATAAAAAATCAGTAGTCAGTGCTCAGTAGACAGCAGTTAGAAGTCAGACACTAGGTTGATATGGGTGCGCTCTCGGCCGACCCACATTCGCTGCCGCCGGTCACGTCTCAGCTGAGATTTCGCTGACTCCTGACTACCGACTCCTGACTACTTAGTATTCAATTCCTCTCTGCGCCAGCACGCCTTTTTCGTACGCGTGCTTTACCTGGCGCATTTCTGTCACGGTGTCCGCGAGTTCGACGATTGTCGGATGTGCATTCCGTCCCGTCAAGATGACATGAACCATCTCGGGTTTGCGGCTCAAGCTCTCGACCACCTTTGCGGGATCGAGCATGCCGTAGCTGATTGCGTAATTGATCTCATCCAGGATCACCACATCCCAGTTGCCCGAATGAATGGCGCTATCCCCCTGCTGCCACGCATCTTCCACCATCTTGACGTCTTCGGGATCCGGCTTTTCGGTGCCCACCTTCACGAAGCCACGTCCCAGTTGCTTCATAACGAATTTGTCGCCGAAAGCCTGTACCGCATCCAGTTCGCCGTAATGCCAGGATCCTTTCAAGAACTGGAGCATCAATACCCGCATTCCCTGGCCAACGGCGCGTAAACCTGTGCCCATGGCAGCCGTCGTTTTCCCCTTGCCGGGCCCGGTATTAACGATGATCAGTCCACGGCGAATGTCGGACATAAAGGGAGAATCTAAGATTGTACCTGTTTCCACAACTTTCCGGCTTCCCGCAGTCGGTCGCCGGCCTCCCCTCGTGGTACCTTCGACACTCCCGGGGAACAAGAATCCGCACGTTCTCGTACCCGACTACATTGGGTGGTCTTCGCTTGGCTCCTCCCGGAGGCATTTGATGAAACAAAACAGGCTTGCTTTGTCTCTGTTGGTCTCATTGTTCGTACTTCCGAGCTTCGCACTGTCGCTCCAGACGCAGGTCAATGCGCGCTCACTGAATGATCCTCGGCAGGAAGTGATCGAACTCGAACGGCAGGCGAAAGAAGCCACGCTGAAACGCGACGCGGACTTTTCCGAACGAACGTTGAGTGACGACTATATGGGGATTACACCGTTAGGCCAGGTGATCAATAAGGCCGATACGATCACCGCTCGGCGCAGCGGCCAATTGCGATACGAGTCTATCGAAATCACAGATATGGTCGTGCGTGTCCACGGCAACATTGCGATCGTCACGGCACGCGCCGACGTGCGAGGGCATGACCTCGGCGAAGAATTCAATGGACCGTACCGCTACACACGCGTATGGATGCGAAGGAACGGCAAGTGGCAAACGGTCAGCTACCAGGCAACAGTGACGCGATAATCCAACACAAAAACAAAAAAACCGCGGCGCTAAGTCCGCGGTTTCGATCTTTTCAGGTCCGGTTGCTCAGGGCATTTCCACAACTTGTCGGCCGTCGCCTTTTGCCAAGCTGATTTTGTTAGTTGGCTCTTCCAGGCCGATCAATCGGGCCGTGATCCGAAGGGCTTCAATCTCCTTCTTTACACGAACCAATTCTTGCTCTTTCGCTTTTAGAACCTCATACGGATTTCTCATTTTGGGGAGGGCTCCCTTACTCCTTGGGATCCGGCCCTCATCGGGCCGTTCGAGTACTCTAAACCCTTTTTGTCTGCCATGCCGATATCACTAAGGTTCAATTTGAATAATGCATTCGCACGAACATTGTTTGTCCAGATTCGTGGTCAGTGTCCCGTGTGATAAGGGTGTCCCGCCAGGATGGTGCATGCTCGATAAACCTGTTCCAGCAGCACGACACGCGCCAACTCATGCGGCATCGTGAACTTACCAAGTGAAAGCGTCAGCCCTGCTGCCGTTCGGATTTCGTCTCCGAACCCGTCGGCTCCTCCGATCGCAAATAAGAGAGGCTGCGACGACGACTCTTCTCGTTTGCGCAAAAACTGCGCGAACTCCTCTGACGAGAATTGTTTCCCGCGCGAATCTAGAAGAGTGAGGAAGGATTTCGCCTGATTTCGCGGTCCCCGCGCCAATGCCAGGACGTGCTCTTCATCTTTCAGGGGCGTGCCTTCCACTTCTGCGTAACGTGAAATTCGTTTCAGATACTCGTCGGTAAGGGCCTGAATCGAACTTTCCTTCGTGCGGCCAATCCATGCAATCTTGATCTTCACAGGTGCGTCTCTGATTCTTACGCAGGCTTTCTACCCGACGCCATCACCACACGTACACCGAAATTGACATTGTCTTCGTCGGAATAGAGGCGTACGGCGGCGTGCACGTCCGCGTTCACCTGAGGCCACAGCTCTTCTGGCACGCGCTCCAGCAATGGGCGAAAAGGTGTCGACACGGACTGCGCGTACTCCCACACTTCCTCGACCGGGCCCGGCCAGCTCCAAGGCACGGTCTTTGTCTCCTCTTCAATCTCGCAAAAGCCAGCCTCTCGCAATGCCGCCGTCAAACTTCCAGGATTCGAGAATCGGAACATGTCGGGACCGCCGGGCGCGAGCAAAGGTCCCCCAACATGCTTATGCACGATTCCCATCGTGCTCGCCCAATAAGGTTGTTCGAATGGTCCCCATGCAATGAAGCAGGCGCGTCCCCCAGGTTTCAGCACACGAAGAAGTTCTTTGAGGGCACCCACCGCATCGCAGAAGAACATGACTCCAAACCTGCAGGTCGCCAGATCGAACGCTGCATCGGAAAACGGAAGCTCATGCGCATCCGCCACACGGGTCGTGAGATTGCTAAGTCCTCTCTGTGCGGCCCGCTGTTTGGCGATCTCTAGCAGTTCGCTGCTCAAATCCAGCGCGACAACGTGGCCTGAGTCTCCCACCTTCTTGGCAATACTGATAGCAGGCTCTCCCGTGCCGCTGGCTAAATCAAGAGCCTTCATCCCAGGGGCAGGCCTCGCCAATTCCACGATCGCTTGGGTGACGCCCCGTCCCATCGCTGCCGATTTCGACTTCCACTTTTCGGCCGCGATTAACCGATACGAGGCGCCCCAGTTGCTGGGCTTCGATTCTGCGCTCATGACAATTTGACGAGATCCCGCATTAAGCGGGCTTTCGAGCGGTTGCTGTGGTCGTTCGCTTCCGTCTTGCTGGTTTCAATTCTGTCGGCTCAAGTTTCTTCGCCGATTTCCAAAGCCGCTCCAGATCGTAAAACCTCCGCGACTTCTCCGAAAATATATGGACAACAAAGTCCACATAATCCAACAATACCCATTCCGCTTGCTTATATCCTTCCGAATGGGTCGGACGCAGCCCTGACTTTTCCAGTCGCTCTTCCACTTCGTCCGCGATAGCTTGGATCTGACGAGGGTTTGTCCCGCTGCACACCACAAAGTAGTCGGTGAAAGCTCCGGAGCCTTTCTCAAGCTCCATCACGGTGACTTCTTCAGCTTTCTTGTCCTGGCACGCCTGGATGGCCTCGAAGACCTGGTGCTTCAAATCGTTTTTCTTCATCAATGGACGTATTTTACCTGTCGTTCGCGATCAACAACAATGTCGCTAATCCTTCGCGTGATACAGTCCCTGCTTCTTTATATAGGTTGCCACCGCGGGGTGGACATACTTGCCGAGCGCTTTCCCTTGAGCCGCGGACTGCCGGATAGCACTCGATGAAATGTCTTGTTTGACTCCATCGAGCAACCGTAAGTGAGCTCCAGGCAATACCAGGTCTCCACTGGCCGCCTGCTTGTGAAAAGGTTTGGTGACATGAGCTGCCGGGCGAACTTTCTCCGGGAGCGCATTTGCCACATCCGCTAGCGAATATCCCGGACGGCTCGCCACGATGAATTCGCACTCCTTCAAGAGGGCTGATGCCTCATGCCATTTTCCGATGTCGAGAAACGCGTCGATGCCAATCAGAAAAAACAGGACGTCACTTTTGCGCAGTGATTGCTTTACCCGCTTCACGGTATCGATCGTGTAATTCGGGCGCGGAGGCTCCGAAACTTTGTTGCGCTTTTTCACATCAGTCTCAGCATCGGCGGGAGCCTCCAACAAAGAAGGTACAAACGTTTTTTCCTCAGCCGTGCCCAGTGACACCATCGCGTAGCGATGACAGTATTCACTCACCGGCTGCTTCTGTTTATGTGGAGGAATATTGGCCGGCACAAACAGCACGCGATGCAAGCTGAATTTGTCTGAAGCGGCGCGCGCCAGCGCAATATGTCCGTGATGAATCGGGTCGAATGTACCGCCCAGTAAGCCAATGTTCATGGGTTTGGTTCAGTGACGCAGGTAGTTTCCTGTTTTGCGCTGGCACTTGCAAGCTTTTGTGGTATGTTGCTCGGACACCCGCGAGCAGCGGGCGTTTTCGCGCGCATTACTTCTTCGTCGTGTTTCGCTTGTGCGATTTAGCCGTACGTAATTCCCCGTACCAGATGTCCTTCCGGGCAGGGGTCTTCCGGCGGCATTCGGCTGACCTTGCGTAACTCGTCCACTTCGTCTGGGAACCATAGGATATCTCTGTATGCGATTGAACCTCCCCCTTCTTCGCACACATCGTGTTGCCCCCGCACGGGCTCCCATCCTGCGCTATGGCGTTGCTGTGCTCAGCACCACCTTGGCGCTTATTCCAGCCCTTCTTCTCTCTGACGTTGTCGAAAGCCGCCTCGTCGTTTTCGCGGTCGCCGTCATGGTCAGCGCCTGGTACGGCGGCTGGAAACCCGGACTCGTTGCAACTTCTTTTGCACTCACCGTCAGCGCTTATTTTTCGCTGATGGGAACCCATACTCCGAACGAGTATCGCAATGCCATCCTTCAGCTCATTCTGTTTGTCAGTGTCGCTGTCCTCATCTGCTGGTTCAATGCCGCATTGCGCGAAGCGCAGGACGGACTAAAAATTTCCGAAAGCAACTTCCGCTCACTCGTCACGAATGCGCCCTACGGAATCTGTCGGTGCGATTCTCTCGGCACGATCATGGATCTGAACCCGGCTCTGGTTTCGATGCTCGGCTATGCAGATTCCAACGAGCTCGTCGGTCGCCACCTCGGTACGCTCTACGCAGACACCCAGGAATGGTTTGATCTCGCCGATCAGTTCCGCACCCGAAAACAATTCAACGGATTGGTCGCCGAGTGGGTCCGCAAAGACGGCACCACCCTCGCCGCGCGAATGTCCGGCCGCGCCATCGAAGACAAAAAAGCTGGCACCACCTATGAAGTCTTCACTGAAGACATCACCGAGCGCCGCGCGCTCGAACTGCAGCTTCGCCAGTCACAGAAGATGGAAGCCATTGGGCGCCTCGCAGGCGGTATCGCTCATGACTTCAACAATCTTTTGATGGTCATCTCCGGCTATTCGGAATTCCTGCTTGAGCGCGTGCCTCACAATCCTGAGTTGCGTGGACCTGCACAGGAAATCGCCAGCGCAGCGGACCGTGCCACATCCCTCACGCGCCAGTTGCTTGCGTTTAGCCGCAAGCAGATGCTCACGCCCAAGGTGATCGACCTCAATGAGATCGTCACCGAGAACCTGAAAATGCTCACCCGCATGATCGGCGAGGACATTGATCTCGTCATGGTGCCCGGCGCCGAACTCGGCGCGATCAAAGCCGATCCCGGACAGATCGAACAGGTCATCATGAACCTCGCCGTCAACGCGCGGGACGCGATGCCAAACGGCGGCAAGCTGACGATCGAGACCTCCAACATCACGCTCGACGAAAACTACGCACGTATCCACGTGCCCCTCGTTCCTGGCGAATACGTGATGCTCGCGATCAGCGATACCGGCGTTGGTATGGATAACGAGACCCAATCCCGGATCTTCGAACCCTTTTTCACCACCAAGGGTCCGAAGGGAACCGGTCTCGGACTCTCTACCGTCTACGGCATCGTGAAACAGAGTGGCGGTTATGTCTGGGTTTACAGTGAGCCCGGACGCGGCACCACCTTCAAGATCTTTTTGCCGCGGGTCGCGGCAGTGAGTGAGGCGGCTCAAATGGAAACTTCATCGACGACCGCAAAGCCCGAGCGCGGAAAAGAAACCATCCTCATCGTCGAAGATGAGCCCAATCTGTTGCGCCTCACAAACCAATATCTGCTTCACCAGGGGTACATGGTCCTGGCCGCTGTCGATGGCGCATCTGCTCTGCAAGTAGCCAGCGCCCACCCGGGCCCGATTCATCTTCTTCTTACTGACGTCATCATGCCTGGCATGAACGGACATGAGCTGGCGCAGCAACTTCTCAAGCTCCGTCCCACGGTCAAAGTCGTTTACATGTCCGGTTACACCGAAAACGCCATTGGCCATAACGGCATGTTGGATCAGGGCATCACCCTGCTTCAAAAGCCATTCACCTTGCCCGCGCTGAAAGAAAAAGTCCGCGCGGTTCTCGACTCCGCACCACTCCCCCAGGAGGCCGTTATGTCCAGTCGTGCAGTGCCTCAGCCCGCTGCTCCAGGAACGCGCGAAAAGTTATCCACGTTCCGCGCGCAGCGATTCAACCTTCACCTCCCTTTGCGCTATCGCCCGGTCGGCGAACAAAGCTGGCGCAAAGGTACAACCGAGAACATCAGCCGTTCGGGCATGTTGTTCCAGGCGGAAGAATCGCTCGAGCCCAATGCCCAGCTCGAAATCAATCTGGTTCTGCCCGTGGAAATTGCGGGATTGGCCGCGACCGAAGTTGTCTGCCGGGGCGAAGTGGTTCGTTCGGTAGATGCACCCGGCGCGAACGTAAGCCCGGCGTTAGCCGCGAAGATCCTGCAATACCACTTTCAGCATGGATCGCGCGTTTCGCAGGCCTAGTTGATTGATTGTGTGCCCCGGATTCGCCTTCGATCCGGTGGCTTCCCAGGTTTGAGCGACGGACGGCGATCACGCGCCGTCCGTTTTGCTTTGTAGCGCCAGAAGCCGCCGAAAACTTTTAAGTTGGCCCCACACTCACTAATCTCGCCCACTCGACCGCGATCACACCTACCATCGACTGTCATCCTGAGCGAACTCCGAGCGTTCAGCGAGGAGGAGTCGAAGGACCTCTGCATTCGTGAGGAGCACCTCTGAATTGAAATCAATGACACCAGAAGGGCCGACTCTGGATCTCAAAACGTACAGAGAAAGGGGCGGGCATTCAGTCCCGCAGGGCCGCCTGACAATAGCCCAGCGCTTCAGCGCTAGGAAAAGGCTTGCTACAAACATGAAGTCCCGTAGGGACGACTGAACTAATAACTACCCGCTCGCCGCTTCGTCTTTCTGAAGCCCGTCACCTGAGGTCTCCCGGCGCACATCCTCCACCTTCTCCGCCATCGCCCACTTCAGCTTGTCGATACCCTCGCCCGTCACCGCCGAGATCGGATACAGCTTCCACTTCTTCCGCGTGCAATAACGCTTCAACTTCGCCAACTTCTCTTTGTTCGCAACATCGACCTTGGACGCCACCATCAACACTGGTTTCTTTTCCAGATCGGCGCCGAAACTCTCGAGCTCGCCCATGATCACTTCAACATCTTTCACCGGATCGGGCCTTCCGCTCGCGTCCGATACATCCACCAGGTGCACCAGCAATCGCGTGCGCTCGATATGTTTCAGAAACTGCGTTCCCAATCCTGCGCCCGTATGCGCGCCCTCGATCAGTCCGGGAATATCGGCCACCACGAAACTGATCTCATCTCTTTTATCTCCGACCGCGACCACACCCAGGTTCGGCTGCAAAGTCGTAAATGGATAATCCGCAATCTTCGGACGCGCCGCCGAAATCCGCGAAATCAGCGTCGACTTGCCCACGTTCGGATAACCCACGATCCCGACATCCGCCAACAGCTTCAGCTCAAGCCGAAAGGCGCGCTCTTCTCCCGGACGCCCATCTTCATGCTCGCGTGGAGCCTGATGTACCGACGTCGCGAATCGCGCATTACCGCGACCACCTCGGCCGCCTCGCGCCACCACCACCCGTTCATCTGCCTGCGAAAAATCGTGGACAGGCTCGCCAGTGTCGGCATCGTAAACGATCGTTCCGACCGGCACCTTCAGCGTGACGCTCTCGCCGTCAGCCCCAGTCTTGTTCGAGCCTTCTCCGTGCCGTCCTCGTTGAGCTTTGTATTCTGGATTGAATCGAAAATGCACCAGCGTGTTGTGGCGCTCGCTCGACTCCATGATGACGTCGCCGCCACGTCCACCATCTCCACCCGACGGTCCGCCGCGCGGAACAAATTTTTCCCGCCGGAACGCCATGCAGCCATTCCCGCCGTCGCCCGCCTTCACTCGAATTGTCGCTTCATCGATAAACATTTTCTCGTGTGGGGACGGGCGCCCTCGCCCGTCCGGGCCGAGTGCCACTCGGCAGTATTAACGCACAAAAAAGCCTCGGCTCGAAGCCGAGGCCCTCAACTCCTTAACTGAACTTCGCCAAACTAGGATTTCACAAATCGGCCACGAGTGCGCATCGATTCCTTCGAGGCCTTCGCGAGATCTTTGCGATCTTTGCGGTTGAACGCTACTTCGCCGCGACCTCTACCGGCTCAACCATCACAAACCGGCCCATCGATCCGCGATCGACAAACTTGATGCGGCCAGTGACCTTCGCAAACAAGGTGTCGTCTTTGCCGCGGCCAACGTTCAGTCCCGGCTTTACGCGCGTGCCGCGCTGCCGAACAATGATCGTGCCGCCCGGGACTAACTGTCCGCCAAAAGCCTTAAAGCCGAGCCGCTGCGCGTTTGAGTCGCGTCCGTTTCGTGAGCTGCCTAATCCTTTTTTATGTGCCATGAAAACAGTCCTTAGTCGTTAGTCTTTGGTCGTTGGCAAAACCACTACTTCTTTTTCTTCGGAGCAGCCTTCTTCGCGGGCGCTTTCTTTGCCGTCGCCTTCTTCTTCGCGGCTTTTGGTGCGGCCTGCTTGGTCTCGCCTTCAGGTGCCGCCTTCTTCACTTTCGGTTCCTTCTTTGGAAGCTCCGGCGCCTTGTAAGACTGTCCGTCCGCTGCAATCTCAGTGATCCGCACAGCCGTGTACGGCTGCCGATGGCCGCGCAGCTTCTTGTACTGCTTCTTCCGCTTGTAATGGAAAACGAGAATCTTGGGGCTCCGGCCATCTTCCACAACTTCGCCAACCACTCGCGCGTCCGACGGACGACCCACATGGCCATCACCCGCCGACACGGCCAGGATGTCGCCGAATTCGACCTTGCCGTCAGTGCCGCTCATTTTTTCCACGCGTACCACATCTCCGGGCGCCACCCGATATTGCTTCCCACCGGCGCGGATGACCGCGTACATAGTCCCTCCAGGAACTCAAGTCGCCGCGCACACGCTGGGCGCGGCCAGACATTAAATTTCTCGCTTTGCTTGCTGTGTCGTCCGCAGCGGCTCTCAGTCCAGAATGCGGGCGTCCCCAGAACGGGTCCGCGAGTACAGGCAAACTCAATTATTTTAGCGTGACCTGCGGAAATCGGTCAAACCAAAGCATTTCCGGGCAGTGGGTTAGTTTCGTTTTTTCAGGACTATCAAAGCGCCGCACAGGCCGCATAGGATCGCGCTCTCGAAAGATTCGCTGGTCGATAGTGGCTCTCGCCATCGGAAGAATCGCGTGAATCCAGGGAGGTAGTGGAAATAGAGAAAAGTAACACTAGCGCTCAAAAGGAATACGAGTACAGCCTTGGTAATCGCATTCATGCTATTGCCTCAGCTGCATTATGGGCCAACAGTCCTAGCACTGCGGACTCTAGCACCTTTGGAGCTGCTTGCATGAGATCTATCGTGACTAAGCATCAATCGCGAATCCGCAATCTGAGGATCGAAAATCGAAACCTTCGCACCCGCCGAATGCTTTCCAATCCTCATTTGGCAATCGTCAATCCTCAATTTTTATGCGACAATCCAGCCGATTTTCGGGAGGAACCCAATGCAGAAGCGCCTTTTCACGATTTCGTGCGTGCTCATCCTTTCTCTGGCCGCCTTCGCCGCCGATAAAAAACCCGCTGCCAAGTCCAGTGGCGGCCCCGACAAAGCTTATGTCCAGAAGATCTGGGACGGCTGGGCCGGTCTCGATGCCAGCAAGCAGGCCCAATATTATGCCCAGGGTCCGCATACCTTCTTCGATATCGCTCCTCTGAAATACGCGAGCTGGGAGGAGTACCAGGCCGGTGTCGCAAATGTTCTTGGCGATTACAAGTCCGCCACTCTAGCCGTGAACGACGACTTCCAATCGCACATGGTCGGCGGCAATACTGCCTGGTGTACCGCAACCGTCAAGGCTGACATGGTGAAGAAAAACGACAAGCGCGAGATGGCCACCTTCCGCTGGACTGCCGTATTCGAGAAGCAGAAGGATGGCAAGTGGCTCATCGTCCACGAGCACGTCTCCGAGCCCATACAGTAGCCGCATCGCCAACTTATCGTATGAACGATGGAGGACGGGCGTCTCGCCCGTCTTTTTTATCGATATCCGCGCCAGAAAAAATAAATCGTCATCCCCGTTCCCACCACAACGACAAAACTCCTCACGACCCATTGCGGAAGCTTCTGCGCATAATGCGCGCCAAAATATCCGCCAAGCAGCGCACCTAAGATCATCACTCCGCCCTGCTTCCAGTACACCGCCCGCGCCACAATGAATGCAATGACAGCCACGCCGTTGATGGCGCTCCCCAACACACTTTTGAGCGCATTCATGGCGTGAATGTCTGTCATCCCGATCGCGGCCAGCATCGCCAGGTTCATGATGCCCAGCCCGCCACCGAAATATCCGCCATACACCGCAACAACCAACTCGAACATGGACGCACCGACGATCGCCGCTGTCGACGCATTGTGCGCAACTCCCGCGGTGAACACTCCAGTCAGGCGCTTGCCGAACACGAACAGCAGGGTAGCGCCCAGCATGAGCCAGGGCAGAATGCGAAGGAAAGTATGTGCTGGCGTCTTTAGCAGCAGGAACGCACCGATCAAGCCGCCCAAAGCACTCGTAATAATGAGCGGGATCAATACCCGCCGCGAGATGTCGAGACGCTCGCGATAGGCGCCGCTACTCGCTGTCACTCCACACCAAAGCGCGATCGTTTGCGTTGCGTTCGAGGGAATCGGCGGAACACCTGTAAAAAGGAGAGCGGGGAAGGCTATAAAACCCCCGCCGCCGGCAACGGCATTCAGCGCGCCGCCCAGTACTCCCGCGACGAAAAGCACCAGGATTGTGTGCAGGTCCAAACAAGAGGTGTATCACACGATGCGGCGAGTACGAAGCTAGACAGCACAGTCCGAGACACTCTGTTGTCATCGATTCCCTGAATCCGCGCCAACGTTTCCGCTGATCGCGCGTCAGATGTTCGGAGGAACAAATGATCCGCAGATTGCTGCCTGTCTTTCTGCTTGCCATCGCCGCTGTTGCACAACAAACGCCCGCCGCTCCACCGAATCCGTGCGCCGCACCCCAACAGAAACAGTTCGACTTCTGGGTCGGTGAGTGGAACGCGTCCTGGCCAGGCCAGAAACAAGGGGAAGTTTTGAAAGGAAGCAACAGCATCAAGCGTGTGCTCGATAGCTGCATCGTCGAAGAGAATTTTTCTGGTGGACTTCTGAAAGGTCACAGCGTTTCCGTTTACGTGCCGAACGCCGGGAAGTGGAAACAAACCTGGGTCGATAATCAGGGCTCGTATCTCGATTTCGTCGGCGAATTCAAAGACGGCCAGATGACTCTCTGGCGCGAAGCGACGAAACCGGACGGGACCAAGGTCATGCAGCGCATGGTCTTCAAAAACATCAAATCTGACTCGTTCGACTGGAGTTGGGAAGCCTCCCAGGACGGCGGCAAGACCTGGCAAGTGCAGTGGCCGATCCACTATCAGCGAAAGAGTTAGACACATCAGCTTTTTTTTTAACTTTATCGTCGGTGCCCCAGGTTCCCGCCGGTGCCCGGGTTCGCGTCCGTGCCCCAGGGTCGCGCCGTTCTTTGGCGCTAACCTGGGCTGTGCCCCTCTGGTCGACTTCTAAGATTTAAAATTCATCCCATCGCCACTGAGTACAATCACTAACACGGTACAGACTTTTCCTCCCGAGGTGTTCGCGTGCAACTCAAGCCTTTCCTCCTGGATGCCTGGCTCGACCAGTTCGAACACAACATCGAGTTCAACCTCGCGGCAAGTACCGGGCCAGCTTGGACCGTCAACGACATTCTCGCCCTGGCTGACGACGATACGCTCCAGAGATTTCTCAACCACAAGCTTGTCTACAGTCGCCCCGCCGGCGCTGACAGCTTGCGCGAGGCCATCGCCGAAATGCAGCGTGTTCCGGTCGAAGCCGTCCAGATCGTGACCGGCGCTTCCGAGGCGCTCATTGCCCTCATGTGGCTCGCTGCCGAACCGGGCGCGAATGTCATTATTCCTCTTCCCGGATTCACCACTTTCTCAGCACTTCCGGAATCTCTCGGCCTTGAAACCCGCTTCTATCGTTTGCGCCGTGACAACGGCTTCCGTATCGATCCCGACGAGATTAAGCATCTCGCCGACTCGAAAACGAAGCTCATCCTCATCAACAGCCCGCATAATCCCACCGGCGCCACGATCCACGATGACGAGATGGAAGCCTTGCACGACTTCACTGCCGAACGCGGGATCCAACTGATCAGTGATGAGGTCTATCACCCCATTTACCACGGAACACCGACGAGATCGGCCGCGCGCCTTCCGCACGCTACGGTCATATCCGACCTGTCGAAAGCGTTTTCAATCGCGGGCGTCCGCACCGGATGGATGATCGAGCATGACGCCGCCCGCCGCCAACAATACTGGAACGCTCGCGCATACTTCTCAATTTCGAACACCACCACCGGAGAGATTCTTTCGGAGATTGCAATCCGCAAACGTGACGTGGTGCTCGGCAGAACACAGGAGATTGCAGCGCGAAACCTCAAGCTTGTCGACCACTTCATGGTTGACCACCGCGACGTCCTCGGCTGGATCCCCCCTCAAGGTGGAATGACCGCCTTTCCGTGGCTGCTCAGCGGAGAGAAAGAACGCCCATTCTGTCAGGCCGCCACCGAGCGCGGAATCTTGCTGGCACCCGGCGATTGCTTTGACTCACCTTCGCATTTCCGCTTAGGTTTTGGCGCCGTCGGAGACGATTTCCCCAGCGCCCTCGAGCGTTTCGGAGCTTTCGTCAAAAGCTGGTCAGCAAAGATGGCCACAGCGTGAGTGACAGACTGTAAATTTTCCTCCACTTCAGGCAAACCAAAGCCCGGCTCGAACCTCTAACTTCACTTCTGCGCCAACTTCAATCTCGACGCGCAGCTGCGCGAAACTTTGGTGGAGGTTCTTCAATGAAAAACTTATTGCTAATGAGCCTGTTCATGCTGGCAACGCTAGCCTGGGCGGCGGCACAACAGCCCGGCAGTGCACCAGATCCGAACAGTGGGCAATCAGCTTCCCCGAGTTCGCAGATGCCGGGACAATCTCAACCATCCTCCCCCGGCGCCGCCGATCAGAGCGGGGCCCAGGGTCAAGCCGGATCGCAAGGTCAAGCTTCCAGCTCCCCGATCACCGAGGGCTGCCTTGGTGGGAGTGAGCCCAATTACACCATCACCGATAAAGCTGGCACCGCCTACAAATTGAATATGCCCGCGAACGCCAATACCTCTTCGCTGAAGTCCCACATCGGCGAATCAGTCCAGGTTCAGGGCGATTTGAAGGACACCGGCAAGCCCAGCGCCTCGATCGACGTTCAGCGGATCGGCCGCGGATCAGGCACCTGTTCCGGAAGCGGTTCGAACAGTGCAAGCCCGAACAGCGCAAATCCAAACAGCGCGAGCCCGAATAGTGCAACGCCGGACAGCTCAAATCCGAACAGCTCGCAGCCAAACACTGCGCCGCCCCCGAAGCAATAGTTCAACTCGATCACTGTCTCCAATAATCCCGGCACACGCCGGGATTTTTTTGTGCCGCGCTTTTCCCCCCAGCTCCGCGGAGTGCCTCAAACAACGCGGGTTTCGTTGTGCGGGTAGATAGCCCCCTTTCCTGAAGAACTGCTCTCCAACTACGTGTAGAATTCGCAGCTTGCTACGGAGGATCGCATGACCTCGAAGACCCTTCTCCTGCTCGCAGCTCTGATCTTCACCATTGGCCCGCTCGCCGCGCAGCAACCTCCCTCCACTCCCACAATCGTGATCCGCGCGGGCACGCTCATTGACGGCAAATCCGACACGCCACGCCACAATCAGGTCATCGTCATTCAGAACAATCGCATCGTGAGCGTATCGGACGCAGGCGAGCCCACCGCTCCCTCCGGCCAGACCATCATCGATCTCTCCAAGGCCACCGTTCTCCCCGGACTCATCGACTCGCACACACACATATTTCTTCAAGGCGAAGACCCAGCCGAAGGAGGCTACGACGCCAACATTCTCAAGCAGCCTTTGGCATACCGCGCCGCCCGCGCCACCGTCGCCGCAAAGACTGCGCTCGAACAAGGCTTCACAACTTTGCGCGATGTCGAAACCGAAGGCGCCGGCTACGGCGATATCGGAATCAAGCAGGCCATCAACGAAGGCCACATTCCCGGCCCCCGCCTGTTCGTGGTGACGCGTGCCATCTCCACCACCGGAGGCTATCAACTCGAAGACTACGCTCCCGAACTCGTCATGCCGAAAGGAGCGCAAATCATCGACGGCCCTGTCGAAGCTCGCAAGGCGGCACGCGAGCAACTCGACCACGGCGCCGACTGGATCAAGGTCTACATGACGCATCGCTCCTGGGTCGGCAAGAATGGCGAACTCGCGGCACAGCCAACTCTCACCGTCGAAGAACTAAAAGCCATCACCGACGAAGTTCACGGATGGGGCAAGAAAGTTGCCTGCCACGCCTACAGCGGCATCGGCCTGCAACGCGCGCTCGATGGCGGCTGCGACTCCATCGAGCATGGCCTGCAGATGTCCGACGCGCAGATCGCGCAGATGATCAAGCAGGGCACCTGGTACTGTCCGACGCTTAGCGTTTATTACGCCGACTGGGCGCCCGCCGACACGCCCAACGGAAAACGCGATCGCCTCCGTGCCTCGGCGCACGAAGAGTCGTTTCGCAAAGCGCTGAAAGCGGGAGTGAAGATCGTCTTCGGCACCGATATGGGCGGCATCCCATGGGCCCAGCCAATCGCGCAGGAATTTCCGCGCATGGTCAAGCTCGGCATGTCACCCATGGAGACGATTAAGAGCGCAACCTCGCGCGCAGCCGTCATGCTCGACTCGGACGGACAAATCGGCGTCATCGCCCCCGGCGCCTTCGCCGACATCATCGCAGTCCCCGGCGATCCTCTCGCCGACATCACCCAACTCGGCAAAGTCCAGTTCGTCATGAAGGACGGCAAGGTCGTCAAGCAATAAAGCGGTTTTGGGTGGCACAGCGCTGGATCCAATCACGCCTGTTCTGATTGGTGAAGGTCTTTCAACGGCGTAATTCCTAAAGTTTTTAGGCGGCGCAGCGTCCGGTCCAATCGCGCCTGTATCGGCATGATGGGTGGAGAGCTTTCACTGATGTTAGTACGAAAGCTTTTGGGTGGCGCAGCGCTTCAGCGCTGCGATTGAGGCACTCCTTTCGACGGCTTCAGCCGCTGCGGTACGGCGGGTGCTCCACACAACGCCGTTTTCGTTGTGTGGGCGGATGTTGGGTACCCCATCCTTACCGCATCCTCTCCGCTTCAGATCGCCTCCGTCCGAAATTGTCATCCTGAGGAGCGCTCTTCGCGACGAAGGACCTGCTTTCATTGCGTCTCACCATAACCGTTGGGTGCCCCATCCTAGCGCGCGCACTTTGCGCTAGGGTGGGTGTTTTGACTTTGATGTGCCGTCTTCCAGAGGTTCTGCCCTGCGCTCGGTACCCCATCCTTACCGCATCCCTCTCCGCTTCAGATCGCCTCCGTTCGAAATTGTCATCCTGAGGAGCGTTCTTCGCGACGAAGGACCTGCTTTCATGTGTCTCACCATAACCGCTGGGTGCCCCATCCTAGCGCGCACTTTGCGCTAGGGTGGGGATTTTGACTTTCATCTACCGAGTGCACGAGGATAGCAAAGCGTCCGCACCCGGCCCCCATCACCCTGGAGATCCCTCATGTCGAACTACCACATCGGTCAGGTCAACATCGGACGCGTCCGCGGTCCTCTCGACAGCGCGACCATGCACGGATTCATGTCGCGCCTCCACGAACTCAACGCTCTCGCCGATCGCAGTCCCGGATTCGTCTGGCGCCTGCAAACCGATGCCGGGAACGCCACCTACTTCCGCCCTTACCCGGAAGACGATCGCATTCTTCTCAATATGTCCGTGTGGGAATCAATCGAGGCCTTGCGACATTACACGTACAAGACGGTGCACGCCGAACTGCTTCGCCAGCGGCATGACTGGTTCGATAAATTCGAGAGCAGCTATCTTGCGTTATGGTGGGTTCCCATCGGACACATCCCCGGCATCGACGAAGCGAAGAAACGTCTCGCCCACCTGGACGCCCACGGCCCCACGCAGTTCGCCTTCACTTTTAAGCGGACCTTCGATCCGGATGAAGAATTTCAGTCAGGCGTCGATTGGACATCGTTCGTCCCCTGCCCGGCCGCGTGATATCTAGCACGAACGGCGCGCCACTTTGCACTTCATTCAATACCCGCCTGGAACATTTCGCTCGAAATAGCGCCTAAGCCGATCCAAAGCAGCTGAATGAATCTCAGATTTCAAAACAGGACTCCAACGAGACCATATGCGGTCGGCCCATCGGATCGAGGTTCCTTCGTCAATCACGAATTCGGTGGTCAGGTATCGTACGGGTTGATCGCGAATTACCCGCTCCCACTCGCTGAGTGTCCTCCGAGAAAGATTGCCGGGTTGCACTACCTTTGGATTCTCCTCTGCTTTGGCACGCATCACTCGCTCGACGAAGAAAGTTTGAAACCGTTCCGCTAAAAATCGTAACGCGACACGTCCACCATCATCGGCACAATCGGCCATATATAAAAGTAGGAGCATCTTGTAACAGAGTGTCATCGGATGCTTTTCAATTTCAAACAGCAGTTCGTGAGTCGCCGGAGGAAGAATGCCGGGAGTTTCCACTACCTCACTGAAAAGATGGCTACTCGGCTGTTTTCGCATCGAGCACTCGTGAACACGCCGGTCAAAATCGTGCTCAGGATATTCGCGGAACTCATAGCCGTGTTCATCCAGAAATTCCTTGTGCTGCGGTACCAACCGATTTGCGATGAACATTAATCGAAGATGGATTGAAGGATATTTCGCGCGATAATCGAAGTAATAGTAAAAATGACGTTGTAGGTGATCTTCGTCGAGCCTTCCCCTCTGAATTTCCACCAACAAATGCCGCGCCAACCCATCGGAGAACAAGACATCCGGTCGGCGCCCGTTTATTAGGGCCTGCCTTCGTATTAGAGTGAGTCCAGGCTCAATGAACAATTCTGGACAGTTCGCGACAGCAACTTCCATTTCTTGTTCCAGCATGCAAGGGAAACTATGGCCTCAAACTCGTGCTTGTCAAACCTTGAACATGAGTGCACCTTTGGGGCCCCCCAGGCGGAATACGGAAAAGTGGGTTACACCGCATTCCCCGCCTTCTGTGCGAGGGCGCCGCTAGTGGTCCAATCGGATTTCCAAGGCTGCTCTACTTATCGCTCTTCGCCGTATCCGTCGACCCCTTCCGAAAAAAGCTCGCGAGATCGTAATAGTCCGTCAGATGTTTCAATTGTCCGTTCTCGATCACCACGACCGAAACACCGCGCCCAGATACTCGTTGATCTTTCACCGGCCCAGTCGGACTGTCGCCTGTAAATGTGCTACTCCAAGTCCACTCCGCCACCACCACCGGACCGGACTCCACAATTCTGGTCAAACGCCAGTCAAGATCCGGTTGCGCTTGCAGCACCTTCTGCATGAAATCCTTAATCTGTGCGCTCCCCTGCGCATAAACAGCCAGCGCGATGTCTTCGTGCACGGCGTCCGGAGAAAGTATCTTGTCGAACGCTGCCGCGTCATGTCGATTCCACGCGGACGCGTATGCTTCGAGCACCGCCTTTCCTGACGATGATGCAGACGTTGCCGGTTGCTGAGCGAATACAGTCACTGCCACCACGAGACACATCCCCAATGCCGCAGCTCTCATGCGCCCTCCTCTACCTGGAATCGAAGCATCATCATAAGCGCAATCGGTGCCCCAGGTTCGCGCCGTTCTTTGGCGCTAACCTGGGATAGAAGTTCAACCTAAATCCGTGTTCATTCGCGAAATCCTCGGCAAAGAGGGAGCCGGGTGCCCACCTCCACCGCATTACAAACCTGGAGAAGCCATAAAAAAGAAAGCCACCGCAAATTCTGTTGTGCCCCAGGTTCGCGCCGTTCTTTGGCGCTAACCTGGGATAAAAGTTCAACCTAATCCGTGTTCATCCGCGAAATCCGCGGCAAAGAATGATCTGGGGTGCCCACCTCCAGCGCATCTAAAATGTCCGAACTTGGAGACGTCATGAAAAAAACCGAAAATTCTGCCTCCGCCATACTCGACGCTAGAATCAACGAACTCAAAGATTGGCGCGGAGACACGCTTGCAAAAGTACGCGCTATCATTCGCGACGCCGATCCCGAAATTGTCGAAGAGTGGAAGTGGGTCAAGCCGACATCGCCCGGCGTTCCCGTCTTTTCTCGCGGCGGCATCATCTGCACCGGAGAGACTTACAAGAGCGTCGTCAAGTTGACCTTCGCCAAGGGAGCTTCGTTAAAAGATCCCAAACATCTCTTCAACTCAAGTCTTGAAGGAAACGTCAGGCGCGCCATCGACATCCATGAAGACGAGAAGATCGACGCCAATGCTTTGAAAGCTCTCATCCGGGAAGCCGTCGCGCTGAACCTTGCCGGCAAGGACAAGACGAAGCCGAAATCCAAATCGAAGTCCAAATAAGAATGACGCCCAACTTCGCAAAACGCGAGATTTCAGCATGGTCTCCGATCGGCCTGGCACCGAAGAGGAAGCTGGCCCGCAACGTGCCACTATGTTTCGGGGCATTCGTACTCTGGGGTGAATCCGCGGATTTACAGACGTAAGTCTTTATTCCGGAATATTTTGCGTGTAAGTACTTTAAACTCAAAGATCTGGCGGGACGTTTTGCCTAAGTTGCTGATTCCCAAAGATCGAGGTATGGGGGGGAGGGGTACCTGTTAGTAGGTAGTTAACAACACAACCATCAACATGCTGCCGAAATGCCCAATCATGGTGCCCATATTTCGGCACCACGCAACACTGGGTGGGGAAGTTTCCAGTCATCACTTCCGCCCTGTCGAGCATCGAAGAAAAAATCCAAAACAGGGGTTCGACAGATGCCAGAACAAAAGCTCGTTCCGGCCCAGGAACTAGTCAGCAAAAATCAAAACCACTATCCAAATGAGAGCACAGAATATCGCGCAGCGCGCAACTCACTTTTAGCGGAAGAGATCGAATTGCGCCGACACATCGAACGTGTTGCTGCCGAGCGTCGCGCTCTGCCTCGCGGCGGAAAGATCGCCAAGGATTACGATCTCGTCTCTGACAGAGGTCCCATTCACTTCTCGGACCTGTTCGGCGACAAGGACACTTTGATGATTTACAGCATGATGTATGGTCCGCAGCGCAAAGAACCGTGTCCAATGTGTACATCCTTCTTGAGCGGTTGGAATGGACTCGCAATCAACTTGCGCAATCGGGTCGCGATTGCTGTAACAGCGCGCTCGCCGATCCAAAGGTTGCTCGAGTACAAGCGAACTCGCGGCTTCGTCAATCTCCCCTTTGCTTCCGATCTCAGCGGCGAGTACACGCGAACTTACGTGAATAAGGACGACGATGATGTTCCCGGGTTCAGCGTCTTCACTCGTCACAATGGAGTCATCGAGCACTTCTACAGCGGCGAGATGAGCGGCGAAATGGCCGACCCTGGACAAGACCCTCGCGGAGCGCCCGACCTCGACGCGCTTTGGCTGATGCTTGATCTAACTCCCGAAGGTCGCGGGACAGATTGGTATCCCAAGCTGAAATACGGAACCTGAGTCCTTGCCGATCTTCGCTCGAGGCTCGCAGAAGCGTCTCTGTTTGACTTGACGTGATTTCGCATCTACCATGCAGCCGCGACCTTCGGCATGATCGGCCAAACCATATCTCACTATCGAATCCTGGAGCGGCTCGGCGGCGGTGGGATGGGCGTGGTCTACAAAGCCGAGGACTCTCGGCTTGGCCGCTTCGTTGCGCTCAAGTTCCTACCTGACGACGTAGCGCAAGATCCGCAAGCGCTCGAACGCTTTCGGCGCGAGGCGCGAGCCGCGTCCGCACTGAACCATCCTGGGATTTGCACCATCCACGAAATTGGCGAGCTTAACGGGCAACTTTTCCTTGTGATGGAGTGCCTGAGCGGACAGACGCTGAAGCACTTGATCCAAGGACGTCCGCTCGATCTCGAGCAGCTGCTCAGTATCGGTATTGAAGTCGCGGATGCGCTCGACGCAGCGCACGCGAAGGGAATTGTTCACCGCGACATCAAGCCCGCGAACATCTTCATCACCGATCAGGGACACGCGAAGATCCTTGACTTCGGGCTCGCAAAGATCGCCGACACGCATCGTTCCTCTAGTGGTGATTCGCAAACCCGGGCCGAAGCCGCCAATCTGAACTTGACGAGTCCCGGAACGGCGGTCGGAACAGTCGCGTACATGTCGCCGGAGCAAGTGCGCGGAAGAAACCTTGATGCGCGCACCGACCTCTTCTCGTTTGGAGTCGTACTCTACGAGATGGCAACTGGAGTTCTGCCGTTTCGTGGAGAGACCTCAGCCGTCATCACCGAAGCCATTCTGAACCGTGTGCCAACTCCACCGATTCGACTGAATCCCGATCTCCCACTCAAACTGGAGCAAGTGATCAGTAAAGCGCTCGAGAAGGACCGCGACATGCGCTGTCAGTCTGCGGGCGAGTTACGCGCCGACCTGAAGCGCATCAAGCGCGAGCTGGAATCGTCGCGAACCTCTGCAGTGGTGGATACACCGGAGTCCTCGTCGAAGATTGCGCTGCCGATTTCTACACCAGTTGCAGTGGCTCCGAAGAAGTCAGTTTCCCCTTTCCTGATTGTGGCAGGAGTGTTGGCGGGTTTAGTACTCGGCGTGTTCGCAGGAAAAGCGATCTACAAACAAAGGGCCGCAGATCCACCGACATATCGGCAGCTTACATTCCGCCGTGGAAGCATTCGGTCAGCGCGCTTCGCGCCAGATGGGCAGACCATCTTGTACAGCGCGGCTTGGCAAGGGAATCCGGTAGACGTTTTCACGGCAAGGCCGGAAGCGCCAGAATCGCGCTCAATGGGCTTGAGCCGAACGCAGTTGATGTCCGTATCTTCGATGGCCGAAATGGCAGTGTTACTGGACAGCAAGGCAATCGGAACCTGGGTGACGATGGGCACGTTGGCGCGCGCGCCCTTATCAGGAGGCGCTCCGCGACAGATCCTCGAACAAGTGCAGTGGGCAGACTGGTCGAAGGATGGACGCGACCTCGCGGTTGTACGCGATTATGCTGGACGAAATCGTCTCGAGTTTCCCGTCGGAAAAGCGCTCTATGAAACGGGAGGATGGATCGGCCATCCACGTGTTTCCCCTTCGGGAGACTCGATCGCATTCATCGATCATCCCGTGCAAGGAGACGACAGCGGGTCGGTCGCGATCGTCGATCTGCAAGGAAAGAAGCGCTCACTTACGGGAGAGTGGTTTACCGCACAAGGTCTCTCCTGGTCTCCGGATGGCAAAGAAGTCTGGTTTACGGCGAGCAAGTCAGGAACCGATCGCACTCTGTACGCAACTACCCTCGATGGACAGTCGAGAATTGTTGCACGTCTGCCAGGCGCACTGATGTTGCTGGACATCGCAAAGGATGGGCGCTTGCTGTTAATGCGCGCAAGCTGGAGACGTGAACTGATGGGAGTTGGCGCGGGTGAATCGAAAGAGCGCGAACTTTCCTGGCTCGATTACACGTATCCGGCTGATCTTTCCCCCGACGGGAAAATGCTCCTCTTCGATGAAGAAGGAGGTGGAGGAGCACTCGATTATTCAAAGTCGAGCGGTCTTACGTATGCCGTTTACATCCGCAAAACGGACGGTTCCCCGGCGGTGCTGCTGGGTGCAGGTTCGGCGCAAGGCTTGTCGCCAGATGGGAAATGGGCGGTCGTGACCACACAGGATTCTCCACCACAACTGCGCCTGCTTCCGACGGGTGCTGGCGAGGCTCGTGATCTTAGCAAGGACAAAATCAATCACAACACGGCGCGATGGTTGCCGGATGGCAAGCGCATTCTCTTTTCAGGCAATGAGCCGGACAAAGGTGTTCGGCTGTACGTCCTCGATGTGGACTCGGGCAAGACGACACCGATCACGCCGGAAGGCGTGCACGGAAATGCGTTCGTGATTTCTCCTGATTCTCGTTACGTAGCGGGAGTCGGGCCCGACCAGAAGGGATACCTTTATCCCGTTGCGGGTGGTGATCCACGCCTGGTGAACGGCCTTGAGGCCGGCGAGCAACCTGTTACGTGGAGCGCGGATGGGCGTTCCCTGTACATCTATCAGCCTGGTGAGCTGCCGGCGAAAGTGTATAGCCTCGATCTTCAGTCCGGAAAGCGCACGCTCTGGAAACAGCTGATGCCATCGGACCCAGCTGGAGTCGAAAACATCGGACCAATCCTGCTCACGCCCGACGCCAAGACGTGCGTGTATGGTTACCACCGCATGCTGGCGGATTTGTATCTAGTGGAAGGGTTGAAATAAGTAGTTAGTAATTAGTGTTTAGCATTTCAGGGCTAACGGCGAAAATAGCACACTGAAACCGAACACGACATCGAAGTTCCACCCCAAAGAGAGAACGAGTCGGCCCGAACTGCACAGCCCGGGCCGCTCATTGTCAGGCTGCTGCTTGCTTGGTGCTCTTGCAGAAAGCAAGCAAATCCTCATTGATCACGTCTTTATGAGTGGAGCACATGCCATGAGGCAGTCCCGGATAGACCTTCAGAGTCGCCCCTTTGACGAGCTTTGACGACAGCATGCCGGACGCGCCAATCGGAACGATCTGGTCATCATCACCATGCAAGATCAAAGTCGGGACATCGAACTTCTTTAAGTCTTCGGTGAAGTCTGTTTCCGAGAGCGCCTTGATGCAGTCATAACACGCGTTGTGACCCGACATCATGGCCTGCATCCAGAAAGAGTCTCGAAGTCCTTGTGAGACCTTCGACCGGGACGGTTTGCGCCGTAGAACGGTATCGCGAAATCTTGAAAATACTGGGAGCGGTCGTTTAGCACACCCTCCCGTAATCCATCGAAAACTTCGATTGGAATTCCAGCAGGATTTGCCGCACTTTTGAGCAAGAAGGGCGGAACGGCGCCAATGAGAACGGCCTTGGCCACGCGCTTCGTGCCGTGACGTCCAATGTAGCGGCTGACCTCTCCGCCACCGGTGGAATGGCCGACGTGAATGGCATCTTTCAGGTCAAGAGATTCGACCAGTTCGGCGAGATCGTCGGCATATGTATTCATCTCGTTGCCCTTCCAAGACTGGCTGGAGCGGCCGTGTCCGCGACGATCATGGGCGATGCAGCGATATCCGCGTGATGCAAGGAAGAACATTTGGTCGTCCCATGCATCCGCGCTGAGAGGCCAACCGTGGCTGAATACAATCGGCTGTCCTGAACCCCAATCCTTGTAATAAATCTGTGTACCGTCTTTTGTTGTGATGGTAGGCATAGCAGGTCTCCTTGCATTTTCGTGATTTGTGCGATGAGTGGCGTTGGCCCGACTACTTAAAACAAATTATTGCCAGATTCGACCGGGGAATTGTTACGAAGCCGTGAATTCTTGAATGAGAGCGAAGGGCAGTTTCTTACGAGGCGGACAAGTGTACATCAAAATAAACGGAAGCGTCTGGGTCGGCCGCATGCTACGGCATGCGTGAGACAACGTTGCGCGATTTCACTTCTCGACTAAGCAGTACTCGCCTAGCCTCTCGGTTTTTTCGGGATCCAATGCATCGTTCGAATAGATCTCAACATTGCGGCAAACGTACATGCCGAAATTTTCGGGAAGCTCGACCATGGTGTAGGTCCCATTCTTCAGCGGCTGACAAAGGTAGCCACCCGCATTGCACTGTAATTCGTAAGTTTTGCCGTTCTGAACGATGTCAATGACAACCACATTGGTGACGACTTCACTGTTTTTTACTTTGATCGAGGAGCGCTCCTGTCCCAAGGACGGAACTTTGAACGCAAGCAGCAAGAGCGCGATGGTGAGCGGGATCAGAACTCTGCGCTTCATAGAGCACCTCCAAGGAAGCGAGAGGACGTATGTCCCATTACAAGATTGGCACGTGAAAGAGAGTTTGTCTGTGATAAGGAGGAGGCTGGCCGGCTAGTACGAAATTTGAACTGCCCTAGTGTGATCGCCCTATCTTTTATCGTTTGTTAATGGATGTCTTGTCCGAAAGAACCCAAAGATCGGGATCGAGTTCGATTTTTTCGGGAACAGCAGGCAATTTCAGATTGACGGGAGTTTGGGGTCCGAGCGCCGCCACCGTGATCGACCCGGCCTTTCCACCTGGCATGTGAACCACCAAAGGAATGGGCATGAACCACTTATCGTCATCAGGCATGCCCTTTTGAAGGAGTTCGCCTTTTAGAAGAGCGCCACCAGCTGGATTTGGCTCGATGTGATAATTGAGTTCGTACGAAGGTAGATAGCTTTCCGTCACCCACTGCCGATAAAACCAGCTCAAGTCTTTGTAGCCGTATTTCTGTGCGATTGGAGTGTTCTGAATGCGCTCGCTGGCCAAGGCAAAGAATTGGTCGGTCGACGCCGTGCCGTCCTTGTACCGGTTAACGAACTCCGTCATGAGATCAAAGAACGGTTGACCATTCCCGGTAGTAGGGTCGGTAAAAAGGAAGTGCAGCATGCGCAGCACGAGGGCGCCCTTTTTGTAGGTGAGCGCTGTGTATGCGCCTTGCGTTTCCCGTGTTTCGAGGCGGCGTCCCATAATGAGTGGACCGACATCCGTAAGGCGTCCCGGGCCGATTCCTGTCAGGGTCAAAGGAGGGTTCTTGAGATCTTCTCTGGCCACCCGAATCAAGTCTTTCTCCCCGGAAGTTTTGTCCCGTAACTGTACATAAAGCATCCCTGAATATTCTGCGAAGCCTTCACTCAGCCACTGATCATGATAGGAACGCCAAAGCACCATATCGCCCCACCATTGGTGCGAGGTCTCATGCGCGATGAAAGAAAACGTGCGTTTATTCGAGCTATCGGCAGCTGGGATCATGATTGTGGTTGGGAAGCCTTGTCCGAACCTAAAGGGATGGAAGACACCACGAAAGAGCGGGTAAGGGTATTGGCCGAACGTATTGCTGAAAAACCGAACGCTGTTGTTCATTTCGGCGAGAATGAAATCTTCCTTAATCGCCATACGCCCGCCTGGCATCGAATAAAACTCCAACGGGAGTTGCGTCCCGTCTTTCTGTTTCGCGATGTCCTTATGTATTTCGTACGGTCCTATAGCAAAGGTGGCAAGCCCGATCGGCTTTTCCATTCGAAACTGAGTTAACACTGCATCTTTCTGGTCCGGCGCTGATTCCTCCTTCACGACTGTGCCCACAGTCACGACGTGATCTTTTTTACGATGCAAGATCGATATGTCAAAAGGGCAGCGCGGAAGAGGCCCGTGTCGTGGGTACCAGTTCGTGGTAGAACGCGGGTAAAAACTGTCAGTGGATTCAACCTGACGCATGAGATCGCCCGATAAATCTACAGCGATGGTGATACGCTCGCCGGCATTTATCGGCTTGGCTAAGATGACAGTGAACCCGCCTTCCCAAGGTTCTTGCAGAAAAGCGAGCGCGTTTCCATCCTGATCATGTGCGTTGAGCAGATACAGTTGTCTTTTCCTGCGCTCATCGTCGTAGATTGAGAGACTCTCTCCGACGGAGAACGGTATGGCACGTAATGCATCCATGCGAGAGACCAAATCGATCCTGGCAGTTAAATCCAAAGCCTTCTTAGGCTCGATCAAACCCAAGGAAAGCGCATAATGGCTTGTATCGACCAGATTGTACGAATCGGAATAAGGCGCCTGTCCCTTGTCGTAGTCCTCCCTAGCGTAGAAAGCTAACCAGACGTCATTCGCAAAGATGTTCTCGTCGTAGGCGAAGATCAAACCTTTCTCGCCGGCATTGATACCGAAGCTGTTAACAGGTATTCGCGATTGCGGATCGAAAAGATAGGTGAAGCGACCACGTCTCCCGCCGTCAAACTGGGCAAGGAAAATTCCAGGATCTTCGTGGTTGATAATGGATACTATCTGCCGAGCCGAAACATTCATCCCGGTTTCCTTCAGCAAACGAGGACATAGATCCTGAGATAAATGCTTTAGCTGGTCTGAAACGCTGCTCTGCTGAAGATGGCCGAGGCCCATCAGCTTGTCAGCAGTGTCATCGGTAAATCGCAAAACAATGGTTTTGAAGTCGGAGGAGATCTCCTCGGCTTTTAACAAGCGGCGTACGTTGTCTTTTTCGAATCCTTCGGGCGGGGAGGCTTGAATCGAGCCAGATCCGAGAAATACTGCCGAACGTATCTTGCCGGCAACGGGTTCGCCGAAATACATCATCCCGCTGCCGAAATTGATACGCACGCGGTCGCGCGCGAAAGGCACGTTTTCAAGGAATACGCTCTTCGTAAAATTTTGAGTCTGTAATTGCTGGTACAGGGTAGTTACATCGGTCTCTGTGTTCGAGACTGCCTCAAGAGCGTATGAGGTTGATAAGAAGAAGGACAGAAGGATACTTGCAAATTGAAGATAGGAAAATTGATGTGGGGTAGACGAAGTTGGCACAGAGGCCCCCATTGGCACAGTAAGTGAAGCGCCTAAGATGCCTTGTAACAGGGGCCTTACTGGGTGTCAATTGCTATAAAGAATGTCAACTTGCTTATTTCACGCCCTTCTCGGGATTCCAGGATCCTTGTAGGCGACGGATGTAGATCATCTGTCCGATGTGGTAGGCGTTATGCGCGCCGATGTGCGCGATCGCGGACGACCACTCTGCGAGTTTAGCGTCATCGGCCTGCTCGACCGCTTTTTCCCAGGCGATCATCACGTCGTCGAGCTGTTTAACAGTCTCTGCCCATTTCTTGGCGTCGAAGTTATTGAAGGTTTCATTGTTGTCGCCGCTAAACTTCGGCGCAGGTTCGCCTTTGAACTTCGCGAGTTGCTCCGTATTCCAGAAGACCAGGTGGTTGGCGAGCTGTCCGACGGAGTGATTGCCACTCTTGTCCCTCCAACTGGCCTGTTCGGCGGTAAGTCCTTCGACTGCGACGTTCGCTGGCACGAACCAGTCTTTTTCGTTATGGGTGGTCTTCAACTGCTCGAGCAAGACGCCGCGCAGGGTTGTGGGCTTCTTTTGGTCTTGAGCGACGGCGGACAGCGCTACTAACAGACAAAGCAAAACAGACAAAAATTTCATGTGTCTTCTCCTGTGAAGATAGTTGGACGGGTGAGTGCGGTAGATCGTGAGCACGATTGTAAAGCTTAACGGTTACAGAAAGTTGGCGATAGCTTCCATGGTTTCTTGCGGGCGCTCTTCCATAAGCCAGTGTCCCGTACCATCCAGCACGACAGTTTTCACATTGTTGCCGACCAGCTTCATTTGGGCTGCAAGTTCAGATCCAAGGCTCTTTTCACCCCCGATGGAGAGAATCGGCATGCTCAGTTTTATCTTGGACAGCTCTGCGAAGTCGGTCGCGGTTTTTGGGAAGGAAACGAAATAAGCCCATCCGGAACGCATGCGTCCGGGACGCGCGTATGCGGCGGTGTAGAACTTGCGGTCCTCTTCAGGGATGGAATGATTTTTATCGGCGGCAAAATCATTCCAGTAGTGCTCGAAATAGATGCGCTCACGGCCCTGGACCAACTCTTCGGGCGTAGGACCCGAAAATCGAAAATGCCACATGCCAGGGTTGTTGTATATCGGTTCCCAACCCTCCACTCCTGGAAGAAAAGCATCCATGACTATGAGTTTTTCAGTCTCGGTCGGATACATGGCGGCATAGGCATAAGCCACCATGAGGCCGATATCGTGTCCAACCACGCGCGCCTTACTAACACCGAGGGATTTGGCTAGGCCATGGATGGCTGTGGCCGCGCTTTTCATATCGTTGCCGCTTGAAGGAATGTCCGAATCGCCGATCCCGGGCAAATCAGGAGCAATCACCAGGAACTTCGCGGCGATCCGCGGGATTAGAGGGCGCCACATGTGCGAGGTCTCTGCGTAGCCGTGGAGCAGAATGACGGCATCACCGGAGCCAGCCGTCAGATAAGCAATCTTGCTACCGTTGACCTGGGCCGTTCGGGAACTGATCGACGGATCGGCCGAATAGGCCAGCGTTGAAAAAATATTCAACAGAAGCAGCGATTGCAGAACCATTTTCGTGCAGCGGAGACTCTGAGAGACGGGCATGGTTTCTCCTGTGAGATATGTTTCCTGGAGCAGGACGCACAGTCTATACGTTCAGAATAATGTGGGTCGAAGCCTCACGGTGTGATGATCCGGCTGCCAGCCTCTTCGGGCGCGATGACTGATTTTCTTTCCGGAAATTGGCTGAACAAGAAATCCACGAAGGCACGAGACTTCGGTCGGCCTGACGTCCGCGCATATGCCATGCGCAGCAGAAAAACCAATCCGCGCAACACTTCGGAATCTTTGAGACGAGTCACTCCGGTGTGTTTCTGTTCGGCTTCACGATATTCCTTCACCATCTTTTGAACTTCGGCGGCGATGGACTGCTGCACCACATTGGCTGTCGGAGTCTGATAGACGAGGCCGGAGTTGATGAGCGTTTCATAGCTTTGGGCGAGCGAAGCGAGCGCCACGATCAAATCGCGATCGTTGATGGAACGGTTGGCGTGCGCCGAGTTGGCAAGGGCGAAACTGAGTCCGAGAATGAGGTGTTCGTGCTCATACATGAACTGGTCGTTCAATTCGACTTGGAGAAAAAGATCTGAAGGGCTCAAATTGGCCGCCGGGCGGGCTTTTTCGTGCTCGCGCGCTTGCAACAAATAAGGACAGTCGCTGGGGCAGTCGAGGGTTACTTCGCGTTGCTCTCCGCAGCATTGAGGACAGATTCGGCCGTGAACGGCGGGGCAGAATCTTTTTTCTTTTCGGGTCGAACAGATCGCGCAGCTCACGTAAGGATTTTACAGGCACAAGCGTGAGGCTCCGGCCTTCAAGCTCCATGCTTCAGCTTTTCGGCAAAACGTGGCGTGAAGCTCGCCATTAACAATGGGTCGCAGGGCGGCTGAAGCACTGGTTTTAAGCCTGTTCCGGGCGTTCAAGTCGCGCACAAGCTGGTTTTAAGCCCTTCCGCGCACCTCTAGAGTAAAAAGACCGCATAAAATCTGGCGATTATCCTACTTTTCCACAGGCGCAGTGGTATAAGATGCGCGCATCGTTGAAACATCACTGAGTACCTTGAAGGAGGAATCATGGCTGCAGGTATGACGAAGACCCAGCTCGTACGCCATCTGGCAGAGAAGGCCGAGCTGCCGAACAAGACAGTTTCCGGATTGCTCGAGAACCTGGCTGACACCGCAATTAAAGAGACCAAGAAGAACGGCGTGTTTGTTGTGCCCGGACTGGGCCGCCTGGTGAAAGCGCATCGCAAAGCCCGCATGGGCCGCAACCCACAGACTGGCGAACCGATCCAGATCAAAGCGAAGACGGTTGTGAAGTTCCGCGTCGCGAAAGCCGCGAAAGACGCGATTGCTCCCAAGAAGTAGTCATCATTCGGGAGTTAGTAATCGGCAAAATAAAGAGGGCGCAATCTTCAAGGTTGCGCCCTTTCGCATTTCCGCGATAACGATTCTTATTTCACGTAACCGTTCTTCACGACATCGCCGCCCTTCATCACAAATTTGACCCGCTCCAGAGTTGTGACGTCCTGCAGTGGATCACCATCGACAGCGATCAGGTCAGCATATTTGCCAGGCTCGAGTGTTCCAATTGTGCTCGTCCGGCCGAGAAGGTCGGAAGCATTGATGGTCGCGGTCTGAATCGCCTGCAACGGAGTCAATCCCAAGCGCACATAAACGGCAAACTCATGCGCATTCAAGCCGTGCGGATAAACGGCCGCATCTGTGCCGAAAGCGATCTTCACTCCAGCCGCGAATGCTTTCTTGGCATTGTTTTGGCCCACCGCCGTCACGGCTTGCATTTTCTTTACGATGTAGTCGGGAGCATGACGCTGGCTCATGTTCTCGCGATTCCAGTCCATGAGGTAGAGCGTCGGGACGAGGTACGTACCATTCTTTTTGAGAGTGGCGATGGCAGCGTCGTCCATGAGATGGCCATGTTCGATGGAATCGACGCCCGCGTCAGAGGCCCAGCGGACTCCTTCCGCACCGTGCGCGTGAGCGGCGACCTTACGCCCGAGGCGATGCGCTTCGGCAACGATAGCTTTCATCTCGTCCATCGTGTATTGGGACGCATTGGGGTCATCACCCTTCGACATCACGCCTCCCGTGGCGCAGATCTTGATGACGTCGGCGCCATACTTTATGACTTCGCGGACTTTGTGCTGCACTGCGGCGACTCCGTCCGCCACGCCCTCGGCTTCCTTGTGCTCTTCGAAAGGAAGCAGGTTGTTATCGCAATGTCCGCCGGTGATGCCGAGGGCCGGACCACTCACGATCATGCGAGGTCCGGGAACATCGCCGTCGTTGATCGCGTCCCGCAAGGCGACATCGGAGTAGCCGCTTGCACCGACGTTACGGACGGTCGTGAATCCTGCTTCAAGCGTAATTCGCGCATTCTTGGCACCAGTCAGGGCCTCGCGGGGAACGGAAATGCCCAAGCTTTCATAACCGAGACCCTTGGGATCGAAAGTGATGTGCGTATGACTATCGATGAGGCCGGGGAGCACGGTCGCATTCGGAAGGTCGATGATTGTTGCACCCTCTGATGCAGCGCTGCTAGCTGAGCCGATGCTCACGATTTTGTCGCCTTCAATCGTGATTGCCTGGTTGGACGCGGTTTGCCCAGTTTTTACATCAAGGACTTTCCCGGCACGCACAATCACGCGGCGAGGCGCCGCTTGCGACATTGCGGGAATCGTAGCGAAGACGATCAACAAACAAAGAACAGCAACTTTCTTAAGCATGTTCCCCCTCACATTTATTTCGAAAGCTTTGTTCGGAAAAGAATTAGAAGACTATCGAAAGCTGATCGAAGGCGCTAGTGAGCACTGCAGAATGGATTGGCTTAGGTGGGAACCTTTGGGGTAGCGTCTAGGATGGAGATTGCTGATAGAACTTAGGAAGCGAGACGGGCTTCCGGACGAACAAACCAAATGTTCGCTGCTTGAAGCTCAAAGCCAATCAGGCCTCGACAAAATGGGCAGCGCACAAATTGGCGACGAAGAGGTCCTCGCTGAAACCAGACTTCAATGCTGCGCCTTGAGTTCCCCGTGGCGCGGCACGCGTTCGACTCGCAATGTAGGATGGTCATCCCGGAAGCCATTCATCAACCTTTTTTCTTGAAGATAGAAATACTTTGCCATTCTCTGCGGCATAAGCAAATCGGGGTTTTCCTTTATTCATGCGTATTGATCTTTATTCATGGCGATTCGGGAATTACGCGGATTATGAATAAAGTTGAAGAAGAATTTCATTACTTGGGCTTAATGCTCGAGGATGGCTCGCAAATGCGACGGATGTCCGACGCTTTACGGTTCCTATTGTCGGTGATCAACCTACGATTGTGTCAGAAGAGCCGAATGCCTTTTGCTTCTTCAATGGCAGCCATTTTGCGAAGTGCCTTCAAAACCGGCTCGGGCACGCGTTCATCGATGTGAACGACCGCAATCGCTTCGCGCGGCTTTGATTTGCCCGTCTCCTCAGACTCTGCCCTGCGCCCGAGAGAGAAATTCGCGATGTTGACCTTGTGCTTGCCTAGGATTGTTCCTACCTGTCCGATCACGCCGGGCACGTCGCGGTTGCGCATGTAAATCAGATCGCGTTCAAGCGGAGCTTCGACATCGATCCCATCCACGTTGAGTAACCGCGGCGCGCGTTTGTGCAGCACCGCTCCCGTTACAAGGTGTTCCTCGGAAGATGTCTTGAGCAAAATGGAAACAACACTGCCGGCGCCTCCCGTCGGCTGCTTTGACTTACGCGACTCGACCACACGCAAACCGCGCGCACTGGCAATCGACGTTGCATTAACAAGGTTGGCCTTCTCTTCGAGTCCTTGATTCAAAATGCCCTTGAGTGCGCCGTTGCGAACCAGATCGGTTTTCCATTCTGCGATGTGTCCGCTGTAGCGGATCGAAATTTCCTCGAGACTGCCGTCACTCACCTGCGCAAGGAAAGATCCGAGTCGTTCGGCCAACTCAATGTACGGCTGCATCTCTACATATTCATCATGTGAAACCGATGGCACGTTGACCGCGTTCTGGAACACTCCGTCTTTGAGATATTCCTTGACCTGAAGTGCGATCTGGTAGCCCACGGCCTCCTGCGCTTCGTGTGTGGAACCTCCGATATGAGGTGTGAGGATTACGTTGTCGAGTGTAGAGAGTGGAGAGTTCTTGAGCGGTTCCTCGATGAAGACGTCGAGCGCTGCGCAAGCCAGGTATCCGGACTTGAGCGCCTGTGCGAGGTCTGCTTCGTTGACCAGTTCGCCGCGCGCGCAGTTGACGAGGCGCGCGCCTTTTTTCATCTTGCGGATCGATTCGGCATTGATCATGCCATGGGTCTGTGGAGTCAAACCCACGTGCAGTGTCAGATAGTCTGCTTCGGCGAGCACTTCATCCAAAAGTGCCATGCGGATGCCCTGTTCTTTCGCCACGCCAGCCGATACGAATGGATCATGAGCGACGATCTCCATTCCAAAGATGCGAGCGCGACGCGCGACTTCCATCCCGATCTTTCCAAGGCCAACCACTCCGAGAATTTTGGCGCGCAACTCGGTCCCCTGGAGTGATTTCTTCTCCCATTTCCCAGCATGCATGAGAGCGTCAGCGCGTGGCACCTGGCGCGCCATAGCCAGCATCATGGCAAGCGTTAGTTCGGCGACGGCGACTGCATTCGCGCCGGGAGTGTTCATCACTGCGATCCCTTTGCGAGTCGCCGCGTCCAGATCGACGTTATCGACGCCCACACCGGCGCGCCCGATTACACGTAATTTTTTGGCATGCTCAAGGAGTTTCTCGTCCACCTGGACGGCCGAGCGCACGATGAGGGCATCGGCAGATTCCAACTGCGCGGGCAAATTGCCAGCGACTTCTTCCGGCGTAACGATGGTCCAGCGTGGTTCGCGCAAAACATCCACGGCTGACGGAGAAATCTTTTCAGCGATGACTACCTTCATAGGATCCTTAGACTCCCCATTCCAGGTCAGCAAGTTTTGACCGGGTCATGACAACTTTCTGACAAAGTGCCTTCCGCGCCTTACTACTCTTATGGCAATGGTGCGTGTTCTGGTTGAAGACGCCAGATCAGGAACGAGACATTCGAACACGTTGACCTTCAATGCGCAGTGACATCGCAAATTCTGATCGGTGTTCCTGATGCACCAACGAGCCGGTCATGGGTTGGGAAAACTTTTCGGGATGCAAAAGTTTAAACCCCACTGTATCCGGTGAGGCTTCCCAGCCCGTGGCCTGATTGGCAGATCGGAATTCGCACGCAGTCGCAAAGCTAGTCTTAAACTCCGGCGGCCTGTTTCTGCATATTGCGAGCGAAAACTTCCTGTGCAGCCCGTACCGCTGAACCGAACTCGACAGGTTTGCCGGACACTTCACTCAGAACCTGCTCAAGTGCAGCGAGCGCTGCGATCGTATCCATGTAATCGTAGTAGCCAATGTGGGCCACGCGGAATAATTGCCCTTTCATTTCGCCCTGCCCATTCGCCACAACTGCGTTGAAGTGTTCGCGGAACGCTTTCACGATCAACCCTGAGTCAATTCCTTTCGGAGCTTCAATGGCGGTGAGCGCAGCCGCCGGACATCCGCCCGCAAATAATTTCAATCCGAGCATCTTCGCGCCGTCGCGAGTCATTTCAGCGCACAGTTCAGCATTGTCGACAAGATCGCGACGGCCATCGGAAACGCTGTCATTGCCGACTTCTCTTAGATAATTGAGCGCCGCTCCGAGTCCCGCGATCAGCGATGTTGCCGGCGTGTAGGCCGATTCACCCTTGGCCGCGGACTTCCGTTCTTTTCGCAAATCGAAGTAGTAGCGGGGTGAGGTGGTCGTTTCCATCCGCTGCCAGGCGCGTTCACTCACGGCACAGTAGGCGAGCCCGGGCGGAATCATCAGGGCTTTTTGCGAACCGCCGATGATCACGTCCACTCCCCATCCATCGACGTTGAAGTGGGTTGTGCCCAGCCCGGTGATCGCGTCGACAACAAGCAGCGTGTCGTCCATTGATCGAACAAGTTTCGCAATGCCCTGAATGTCGTGGCGGGCGCCGGTGGAGCTCTCGGTGGCTTGCACGTAAACACATTTCACATCCGGCGTGAGCTTCACGGCGATTTCTTCCAGGGAAAAGGTCTGCCCGTAAGGCACACTCAGCGTCTCAACACGGCAGCCGTACGCTTTACTAAGTGATTGCCAGCGCTCTCCGAATTTTCCTGCCGTCAATACAAGGACTTTGTCACCGGGAGAGGTGAGATTCGAGACCGAAGCTTCCATGATGCCTGTACCGGAACAGGCAAGTACCAGGACATCGTTTTTTGTTCCGATGAACTCTTTCATATCGGACAGCACGCGGGTGTAGAGCGCGCGGAAATCGGCAGTGCGATGGTGCGCCGTGTAGGCAGCCATCGCGAATTGCGCAGCGGGCAGAAGCGGCGTAGGACCGGGAGTGAAGAGGCGATTTTTGCGCAGCATAGGAGGAGTCCTCAATGAAGTTGGGCTAATAGTGTACAACCCGGAAGATGGATTGGCTGTGACGTGAACAGCAATCAGCAATCAGCAATCAGCAGTCAGCAGTCAGCATTCAGTCATCATGATCAGGAGACGAAGCGCGTAGCTCGAAGCTCGTAGCGCCATCTATAATCCCACCATGCCGCTTATCGATCAGATTCAGAAAGATATTGTGGGCGCAATGAAGGCGCGGGACGAGCAGCGCCTCTCCTGCCTGCGCATGGTGAAGAGCGCGCTCAAGAATAAAGAGATCGAGAAGATGTTGCCGCTCGATGACAAAGAATCGCAGCAAGTGCTCTCCACACTCATCAAGCAACGCAAAGACTCGATTGAGCAGTTCACCAAGGGCGGCCGCCAGGAGATGGCAGACAAAGAAGCTGCTGAGATCAAGCTGATTGAGGCTTATCTGCCCAAAGCCGCCGGTGAAGAAGAGATCGCGGCTGGCGTGCGTGCCGCAATTGCCGAGATGTCCCCTGCGCCGACGATGAAAGACATGGGTAGCGTGATGAAGACAGCCATGGCCCGCTTCAATGCCGCAGGAATGCGCGTGGATGGGAAAGTCGTGAGCGAGGCAGTGAAGAAAGAGTTGAGCAAATAGCGGCCGCTGGAGCGACGGGCGCCTCGCCCGTCCCCAGAATATTCACGAATCTTCCCACTCCCCAAGCAGCCTCCGTACCGTCACTAACTGTCCGAGATGGTAGGCGTTGTGGTCGGCCACCAGCAGCGCCTCGCGCAGGATGGTCTGACCATCGCCCCAGGGAATCTTCGCGTATAGATCCGTTTTCGCATTCCGCACAAGATCCTCCATCGCTTTCAGGTCTTTCTTGAATTCACGCACACTCTTGTCCCACGCTGCATCGTCGGCAGGCTCAGGAGACTTCGGCCAGTACCCATCGGGCCACGGCGGCGAAACGTGGTCCTTACTACGGCTGAACTCGAGGATGTCCCACTGAGCCAGGCGCATGTGCTCGAGCAGCATCCAGGCGGAATACGGAAGTTCCTGCGGTTTCTTCCCTCGCGCTTTGTCGGGGAAGTCGCCAACCACGTCGTCAAACTTGGCGTGTGCCCCACCATCCTGCAAGAGATAAACCAGATGCTCTCGCAACGTATTGTCGTGATCCGCCATAAACTCCCTCCGCCGCGGTCGACGGCTTTTCAATCAACGATCTGAAATCAACAATAATCCATCAACTATGCACTTCCTTTTCACCGCGATACACACGCGAGATGCCGCGCACGATCCTTCGCATCGGCAACTCGCCTTTCCTGTCGGCGATAAAAATTTCGCCGTCGCGACTCGAGCGGTAGTACCACCTTTTCAAGATTGCCAGATGCTCCATCCTCTCTGGCGCACTCTTCGGGACCGCTGGCGGCAGACTCGACAATGCCTCTTCGACCCGAGCTTCCATGGATTGAGTTTTGGTGTGGTCGGGAGCTGAAATCGCAAATGGCAGGGGGCCAGCGAGGGATCCCGCATCCACTCGAAAAAAGTTCACAGTCTCAGCGGCTGGGGACCGCTGCACAATGAGTGCATGCAGCTGATCGAGCCGCCGGACTATCTCCGGTAAGGAAGTGACGACCGAACCCAGCTTTTCGAGTCGCGCATGGTGCGCGGCAGCATCTTCGAACTGAAGGTCTGCGGACGCAGCCTCGCGTGCCGACGAAATCTCACGAACCAGCGAGTCGCCTCCAGACTCGAAGTACGCGTTGACGCGCGCAACTTCGGTGGCATAGGCGTCATCCGTGCAGCCTTTGAAACAAGGAGCCAGGCACATCTTCATTTCCGAATAGATGCAACCGGGGAACTTCGGGTCCGGGTTGAGATCGTCGACGCAGCGACGCATCTTGAAGAAGTCCAGCGAATCGTTCATGAACTTTTCGGCCGCCACGCGAGAGAGGAAGGGCCCGTAGTACTTCGAGAGATCAGCCGAGCGTCCGAGGCGAGTCGTCACGGAGGCTCGCGGATAAGCGTTCTCCATGTGCATCTTTACGAGGGGCGCAAAACGAAAACGCAAACGCTTGGCGTAGGTTTGGGGGAATTCCACCCGCAACACGCGATAAAGAAGGAAAGCCGACTCGAAGTCGGAGCCAGTGGCCGAATGCTCGATCCAGCGCACGCGATCGCGCAGGTTCAGTCGTTTGCTTTTCTCAGTGGGAGCGCCCAACAGCCGCTGCAAGCGCCGTCGAAGATTCGCCGTTTTTGATACGTAGGGCTCCGCCGTGGCGTCCGCGCCACGCAGCATGAAGACAGCAGGCGCGGCCGGGGCGGCGGCAAAGAGCTCTGCATCCTGCTCAGGGACGAACTCGACCCGCTCAGTGAGCACATCTAAAGTCTAATCGACGGGGCTGTGGGCTACGAGCTTCGAGCCATGAGTTACGAGGGGAAACCCGTTCCTAGCATCACTGGCACGCTATGCGAACCGTCCAGATGAGGACAGATTGCTGGATGCTGAGTGCTGAATGCTGTTTTGTTGCTGGCGCGCAGCGCGGCGCTCGTAGCGGAGAATCATCGAAAGCTAGCGCTGCGGATCTTTTGGCGGAAGTCCGACCCATCGAGTCGAATAATGCGGCACATCTCGTGCAACCGGGACCGCATGCGCTCACCGATGCGATCGCCCAGCGTCTCGTCACGAGAGGCGGCCCGGGCGGGAGAGAGCGTGCCAGAGACTCCGCCAGCTTTTTCATCCGCGAAGTTCGTGGTGATGATAGTGGTGCGGTTGTCGTTGTAGCGGGTATTAAGAATGAGGCTGACCGTGTCCCAAACCCATTCTGTCGGCTTGACCGCGCCCAGTTCGTCAAGCACGAGAACTTCGGCATCGAACACCGGACGCAGAACGTCGAGTTCAGTCGTCTTCACCGACTCGTTGTAGGAGTTCTGAATGTTCTTGAGCAGCTCGCGATAATCGCAGAAGAGCGCCGCGATCCCCTTGTTGAGGATCAGCTCTTTCATGATTCCCACGGCTAGGTGAGTCTTTCCCACGCCGATCGGACCAATAAGGAGGAGGCCAGATTTTTCGACCGGATACTCTGAGACAAAATTCCGCGCTTCCAGCAGGGCCCGCATGAGGGTTGGATGAGCACCTTCAAATCGTGTATCGAACTCGGCAAGCTCGCAGTGCTCGTAGCGCTTGGGAATCTGTGCGGCGCCCAGCAGGGTCGCGGCCCGAGCGCGAATCTGGCAATCGCAGCGCTTCACGCGACGGTCCGGGCCGCGAGTCACCGGTTTCCAGCCCGTGCCACCACACAGCTCACAAACGGGATTGGTGTCTTTGGGTTCGCGGATGGGAGAGATTTTGCGATCAGAAATCTGCATGGGCCTAGGCCTAGTTCAGTTCAAAGGTCAGAGTTCACAGCGGGGCTCAAAGTGCTGTGCTCTTATTTGACTGTGCAACGGCGTGAGCGTTTGCGCAAGTGCGAATCCCGGTCGAACTGTGCACATCCTGTGGAGTTGTGTTCACAATTGTGGATGTTGGAGGAAAAAAGGTTTGATTGTCATTTCGTTTTCCCCTCTAACTCGCGTCAGGCGCGCCTTGGAATTCAAAGAGTCTACGCTTTTTTGATTGTCATTCCGAGCAGAGGGAGGAACCTGCAGTTGCAGGCCGTCTCCAATTATGATGGAAGCCTCATACTCCCATGCGCCGCATCCTGATTACTGCCTCGCTCTTTATCGTTGCTCTCATTCTTGTCGCTGCAGCCCCTCAGGTTGCGAAGCCTGATCCTGCCGAGGCCGCGCGCCTGAACAACTTGGGCGTGGCGTACATGAATCAGCAACTGTTCGAAAAAGGTCTGCGCGCCTTCGAGCAGTCGGCGGCAGCCGATCCCAACTTCCAGACCGCGCAAATCAATCGGGGTATCGCGCTAGTCAATCTGCAGAAAGTCGACGACGCGAAACAGATTCTGGAAGCGGCGTCCAAGCGCGATCCGAAGGATCCGCATGTCTGGTACAACCTCGGCCTGGTCTATAAGAATTCGGAAGGACCGCAGGCTGCCGTCGATGCGTTTCGACACGTGACGGAAATCGATCCCGACGACGCGGACACGTGGTATTTCCTGGGAACGACATATGCGCAGCTGAAGCAATTTCCGCCGGCAATTGAGGCGTTTGAGCACGCGCTGAAGATCGATCCGCTGCACGCCTCGGCAGAATTCGGACTGTCGCGAGCCTTGCAGCAGTCGGGGGACACGACGAAGTCTCGCGAGCACCTCGTCAAATTCCAGTACATCACGAAGAACAAGCTGGGCTCGCCGATCTCGCTGGCGTATGGCGAACAAGGAAAATATTCGCGAGCGGAAGAGTCTCCGGCGGTGGTGGAGAAAGTTCTGCCGCAGATTCCGGTGAAGTTTGTGGACGTCACGAAGGAGGCGGGGATTACGGCTCGCGTTGGAGCGCAAACTGCAGCTTCGGCAGCGACATTTCTTGGGCCCGGCGCTTGCTTTTTGGATTACGACAACGATGGGAAGATAGATTTGCTGCTCGCCGACAACGGCACTCAAGGAGGGATGTCTCTCTATCACAACCTTGGGAATGGCAAGTTCGAAGACGTAGCCAACAAGGCTGGGCTTGGTCTTTATGGGCCGGCGATTTCCTGTACCGCGGGCGACTACGACAACGATGGATTTGCTGACCTCGCAGTGAGCTTAGGTAATCGCGTTCTGCTCTTGCACAACGAAAAAGACGGAACATTTAAGAATTTAGCCGGGGATGCAGGCATCATTGTGCAGCAAGCGGCCCGGCAGCCTGGCGTTTTGGAGACGGGTTCCGCAGCCGCAGTTGGTCTCACCTTCGTTGATTACGACCATGACGGCGATCTTGACTTGTACGTTACGGAAATACTCCCTCGCGTAAATCCGAACTCGGGCGCGGATTCGTCCTCGGGTCGCGCTGTGATGTGGCGGAACAATGGAAACGGTACCTTCACGGATGTAACCGAATCCACCGGTCTCGCTGGTTCCGAGTTTATCGTGGCTGCAGCTGGCACCGACTACAACAATGACCGCGCTGTCGATCTTGCCGTCACTGGGGAGAAGACAGCAATCTTCCAGAATCCGCGCGAAGGAAAATTTCTTCGACTGTCTCCCATTAGATCAACGGCGACTTTTGGTGTTGCCGCGCTCGACTTCAACCACGACGGCTGGGTGGACCTTGCCTTCACGAATATTGGCATCTCAGCCGTAACGCTTTGGCGTAACGACAAAGGGAAAGCCTTCGAAGAGGTCCGTGTGCCGGAGTTCAAATGGTACCGCGCGTTCGGCGTCGTTGCTTTCGATTACGACAATGATGGCTGGATTGATTTAGCTGTTGTCGGGCAGAAAGAGTTACTTAAACCCGAAGGGGACGTCTTCGAAGTCCGTCTCTTTCGCAATCTTGGCCCCGACGGCTGGAAGGACGTTACCGCCGACGTTGGCCTCGACAGGATCCAACTCAAAGATCCGCGCGCCATCATCACCGGAGACTACGACAATGACGGGGCCGTCGATCTTCTCATCACCCAGAACCACGGCCCCGCGGTTCTCCTCCGAAACGAGGGCGGCAACAAGAACAACTGGCTGCGGCTCAAGCTCGTCGGACTGAACGACAACAAATCCGCCATCGGCACTAAGGTCGAAGTCTTCTCCGGCGCGAACCGCCAGAAATTTGAAATCTACGGATCGTCCGGTTATCTCGGACAAAACTCTCCTTACCTTACCGTTGGCCTCGGTCAAGCCAAACAGGCCGACATCGTGCGCATGCTCTGGCCCACTGGTGTGTTGCAGGACGAAATCGAAATTGCCGGCAACAAGCTTCAGGAGTTCACCGAAATTGATCGGCGCGGTTCCTCGTGCCCGACGCTCTTCGTCTGGGATGGCACGCACTATGAACTCGTCGGCGATCTTCTCGGAGCCGGTGTTGTCGGCCACTGGGTTGGTACGGAGAACGGCAAAGTCGAGCGCAACATTCCGCGACCGACCGAGTACATCAAGGTCGATCGCAGCATGATGAATCTGAAGAATGGCCGCTATAGCTTCCGCCTGATGGAACCGATGGAAGAGGTCGTGTATCTCGACCAGGTCCGTCTGCTGGCGGTCGATCACCCGGTCGGCGTTGACGTTTACCCCGACGAGCGGTTCGCTAGCAACCCACCGTATCCGCCGTTCAAAGTTGTCACGAGTAAGGATCCCCAGCTACCCGCGGGTGCATGGGACGAGCATGGCCACAACCTGCTCTCGGATCTCAAGGCGCACAAATATGTCGGCGATTTTGAGATTCTTCCGTTCAAGGGATTCACGAAACCGCACAGCCTCGAATTAGATTTAGGCGACGCCTACAACGGCGGCCCGCTCCGCCTCCTGCTTCACGGCGAGATCGAATACTTCACGGCCACCGGGATGTACGCGGCCGACCAAGCCGGGTTGAAGCCAGTCGCGCCTTACGTCGAAGCTAAAGATGCGAAAGGAAATTGGAAGAAGGTCGTCGACGACATGGGGTTTCCTGCCGGTCTTCCTCGCACGATGACCGCCGACTTGAGCGGAAAATTGCCGCCCGGAACAAAACGCATCCGCATTTCAACCAATCTCCAAATTTACTGGGACTCAATTCTCATCGATCGCACGCCGCAATCCTCCCAGGTGAAGCTCACTCCGGTTGAGCTCACGACTGCCGACCTGCACTTCCACGGATATCCGCGACAGATCGAAAATCAGCCGCCTGGGAATGTGCAATATCGATATGAAGAAGTAAGCAACACTGGCCCTTATGCGCGCCAGGCGGGTGCGTACACGCGCTATGGAGACGTTACGCCACTGCTTTCGTCGAATGATGACCGGTTCGCTGTGTTCGGGTCGGGCGAAGGTGTCGCGCTCGAGTTCGATCCGTCGAAACTGCCTCCTGTTCCTGCTGGCTGGACGCGCGATTATTTCTTCCATGCCGAAGGCTATGAAAAAGACATGGACTTCTATGCGGCGGAGGGCAACACGGTCGATCCGCTTCCATTCGCGAAGATGGGGATCTATCCATATCCAGGGAAGCAGTATCCGCTCGATGCCGAGCACCTGAACTATCTTCTGCAATACAACACGCGGACAGTGTCAGGAAACGAGCCGAGTGGCTATTGGTATCAGTTCATTGATGGAAAGAAGTAAGCCTCGTAGGGACGTAGCTTGCTACGTCCGGGCACAGCAAGCTGTGCCCCTACGCTCGTCGCTCCTGTGTGGTGACAGCGTCCCTCACGTCGTCCGCGCGCCTATTCTCGATAGAATATTCATACACTCCACGCCCCGACTTGCGCCCGAGTCGTCCAGCTTTCACATACTCAACCAGCAAATCTGCGGGGCGATACTTCTCTCCCAGCGTGCGATGCAGATACTGAAGAATACTGAGCCGGGTATCGAGCCCAACCAGGTCCACCAACTCAAACGGCCCCATCGGATGGTTTAATCCAAGCTTCAGCGCTTTATCAATGTCTTCGGCTGACGCGATGCCTTCCTGCAGCATGTAGAACGCTTCGTTGCCGATCATCGCATTGATGCGGCTGGTGACGAACCCTGGAGACTCTTTCACCACCACTACTTCTTTCCCCATTCGCCTGCCGACTTCGACCGCCGTTGCTACCGTATGGTCGTCGGTCTCCAGTGCCCGCACAATTTCGATCAGCTTCATCTTGTGCACTGGGTTAAAGAAGTGCATCCCGACGATCTTCGGCGCTCGGTACGTAACCCCAGCAATCTCGGTCACACTTAAGGACGACGTGTTCGACGCCAATACAGTATTCGGGCGGCAGATCTTATCGAGGAGAGTAAAAATCTCGATCTTCGATTCCATCTCCTCGGGCACGGCTTCGATTACGAGGTCAGCCTGACGAGCGGCCTCGTCGACCGAACTTGCGTATTCGAGCCGTTGAACTGTTCCTTCCGCATCGCCCGCAGACAGCTTTCCCAACTCGACTGCTTTCTCGAGATTGGCGCGAATCTCTGTATCGGCTCGCCGCAGGGCGTTCGGCAAGATGTCTTCGAGAATCGTCCGATACCCGCCCATCGCCGCGGCCTGCGCGATCCCCCGTCCCATGATGCCCGCGCCAATCACGGCGATAGTGTTCACTTGCGACACTACTTGCCTCCGTGTTCGAGCGAAGCTAAGACCGACGACATGCTCGGGTCGGACTTGTGGATGTATTCCGCCAGCCGTTGCCGCTCTTCCGACGTCATGGCTGGAATGCTTGCGTTGATGCGCCGCAGCGTGGCTGCGATGTCATCGACATAGTTCATTAGGCGAATAAGTTCTCCCGTAGCAGACATATGGCTCCTTATATGAGGACTGATTTGTGTAGAAGATAGTATCGCGGCCCTGCGAACCTCCTATTCTCAATATCTTGTACGGTTTAGTAAAGTTCGCGAGCTTGACGGGGTTTTAGCCCTGCAAAGAGCGGGCGACGAGCTTCGCCAATGCACAGTACGACGTAAATACAATCACGCACCCGATCGTTTAACGAATCTGCTGTACAGCCAAAACGCGGCGGCATTTGTACTCTGCAATGTGAGGTGTGGTCGAACTTTTCGGTAGAACGGTTCCATGCGATGGTGGGCCATCTCTCATAAGCTTCTCCCTTCTATTGGTTCGGTCCCAGGGTCCCCCGGAGGCATGTTTTGCTTTTGAAAGCTTTTCGTATTTCGCCCAAAACTGTTTTTTTCGCCGCAGTTCTAGCCTTCTTCAGTACGGGTGCCATGGCCGCGCCGGTCATCGCCCTTCAGCCAGTCGTCAGCGGATTAACGAATCCTTTGGATTTGGAAACCCCCAACGATGGGACAGGCCGACTCTTTGTCCTTGAGCAGGCGGGCAAGATCCGCGTCATCAAGAGTGGCAAGCTTCTCTCAACGCCCTTTCTGAACATCACCTCTCTGGTCTCCTCCGGCGGCGAAATGGGTCTGCTCGGATTGGCATTTCACCCGAGCTATAAATCGAACGGCCGGTTGTTCATCAACTACACTCGCGTCCAGTCGGGACAAGTCCAGACTGTAATCGCGGAGTATCACCGCTCCTCCACGAATGCCGATGTGGCGAGTACTACCGCCAAAGTGCTGTTAGTGATCAACCAGCCTTATGACAACCACAACGGAGGACAGTTGGCCTTCGGCCCCGATGGGTATCTATACATCGGGCTTGGAGATGGGGGCAGCGAAGGCGATCCGCTGGGGAACGGACAGAAGCTGTCGACTTTGCTCGGAAAGATTCTTCGCATCAATGTGAATTCCGGAACGCCCTATAGCATTCCGTCTACGAACCCTTTTGTTGGACGAACGGGGGTGAAACCGGAGATCTGGGCATACGGGTTCCGTAATCCATGGCGGTTCGGATTTGATTTCTCCAGCGGACGTCTCTTCATCGGAGATGTCGGACAGGACTCTTACGAAGAAATTGACCTCGGAAAATCTGGCGGCAACTTCGGTTGGAGCCTCATGGAAGGTGCGCACTGTTATCCGATCGGAAGCACCTGCAATAAGACTGGAAAAATTCTGCCGATCACGGAGATCGCGCACCCGACTGCCGAATGCATTATCGGTGGTTACGTATATCGAGGATCCTCGATTGCAGGCCTGGCAGGCATGTATGTGTTCGGAGACTTCATCACTGGAAAGATCTGGGCTCTGAAAATGACTTCAACCGGATGGCAGCGTTCGACGTTGCTTTCCACGGGGCGGGCGATCAGTGCATTTGGTCGCGACTACTCGGGAAACTTGTATGTCGTCGATTACGGAAACGGATCGATTTTCAAAATTGTGCAGGGCTAACGGCGCTTCCCCCGAATCACGCGTCCTGCGCACCGATGACTGCGCGAGTTCGAAATTATCCCCGGATTTCGAACTCCACAGTCCCCGGTTATTCTAAAATCGATCTCGCGGCTGCTGGTTGTAAACTATTCATTTCGCGAGAGTTGACGCCGATTTATGCCCCTTATCAATTGTTTTAATTTGCCATTCACGAGCTCTGGCTAATCTAATGGCTTATGACTGACAAATTCATCAAACGCTATATTTTTGCGTCCGATTTTGATCAAACGCTCACGTTCAACGATACCGGGTACGTTCTAAGCGAGCTGGTCGGAATTCCTACCTCGGAGTTTGAGCGCAAAGTAAAAGGGATGGCGCGTCTGAATCTCGTCCAGCAAGGCGCCGAGCTAGCCTACTTGTTACTGCATGACCCCGAATTCCATTCTCGCGTCAGGCGCGAACATCTGATAGAGGCGGGGAAGCAGATCCGTTTGAAAGAAAACATCGAGCTGCTTTATCGCCTGCTCGAGAAGGGGATCGACGGTTTCAATTTCGATTTCTATGTGCTTTCGGCTGCCCCAGTCGAAGTAATCCATTCAGCTTTGGAAGGCATCGTACCAGCCGACCATGTGATTGGAACGGTCTTCAAGTACAAGGAGAGCGGCGAAATCGATTCGATCGTGCGTGCAGGCGCGGGATACGGCAAGGTGGAAGCGCTCGATCAGTTGCAGGCGAAGAATCAGATTGGTCCCGATCACATCGTGTACGTTGGCGATGGAAGTTCTGATATTCACGTCATGTTGCATGTGAATGTGCGCGACGGTTTCACGATCGCGGTATCAGAGAGCAAGAACATTGCGCAGATCGCCAAGCGCACGATCCTAAGTACGAACTCACTTGCCGTGCTGACGCCGATTCTTGAGGAGATTGTAGGTTGGCCACGTTTACGCATTCGCGAGTTTTTCGAGTCGTATGGATTGCTCATCCAGGAATGGGACCGTGTTCGCACCGATTGGCTGACGCTCCGTCCTGCGGCTCAGAAAACTCATACAGCTGTGGCTCAATGACGAACCCTGGTTATGTTGCGTGATCCTGCCTTGATTCCGTTGTCGCGTCAGCACCAGCACGCGTTGGCGCTGTGTGTGCGCATCGATCGTTCGCTCAAGGCAGGGATTGCCGAAGTGGATGTATGGCAGCCTGAAATCGAAGAGCAGTTTCAGCAGGAGATTCGCTACCACTTCGACGCGGAAGAGTCGGTGCTATTTCCGATCGCTGAACGCACAGAGGATCTCATGGCGCTGACTTCGGAGTTGCGCGCCGAACACGTGGCGCTGCGTCGCTACTTTGCTCTGGCGGCGGCAAGGGCAATGAGCATCGTCGACCTGCACGAATTCTCGGTAACTCTGACGCGACATATTCGAAAAGAAGAGCGTGAATTATTCGAGCGCCTGCAACGCATTCTTACTCCCGAAGAACTGGTGGAGTTGGGCGTGCAACTCGATGCAGCCATTCTGAACGCTACGCACTCCTGCGCTCTTCCTAAACAGAAGCGCTAATCCTATTCACGACAAGTGTTTAACCGCTGGAAGACTGCGCAATCAAGACCCATCCGGATTTCTGCTGCTGCCAGACACTCATTCGCCGCAAAGAGTTCGCCGCGAGTGGTTGTCCTGCTTGCTTACCATTCAGTGTGATCTGGTAAGTCACAACCATGGTCGTGCCATGTAACTCCACGCGTAATTCGCCAATCGAAAATTCCTGTAATTCCATTTGCTTAATTCGATTAAACCACTCGTCTCGTCCTAGTTGATTGTCGGGCAGCGTCGCTACAAAGTTCGAAGATATGACTCGGTCGAGGTCCTGCCATTTTTTGTTCTTAACATTTGTCCAGAAGACACGCTCGAGGCCTTCGCCTCCAGTTGCATCGTGAAACGTCTTCGCGGGACGCTCTTTGAATAGCGTGCAGGACGTGAGCAAAATCGAAATGGTAATCAGAAAGAGTTGAGCAAACCCTCGCATTTCAAAATTCTATAGCACGGGCAAAGCATCATTCGTGTTTGGATTAGGAATGGGGGAGCTCCTCGCGAGTCATCCTCAATCATTGTGTTGAGGAACTTGATGCGCATTCCACGGTGCTGGCGGTGGAAGGTCCGAAGTAGATCCTGTCGGCGAAGCCTATATTCATTGGCACTTCGCATGAATTTTCCAAGCTCAAAGAATTCGGGGAGAGCTCTGCGACCCGCCTAAGACGCGGTCGCGAACAAAGTTGGAACGCAAGAAGAACTCAACTGCTCGCGCATCTGCCCACCAGACTTTGCGTAAGCTCGCCAGTGCCCGTGTTCGCAGCGCGCCAAGAGCTAAGTAGTTCAGCCTAGTCACTATGTGCCATGAGTTTGCATCGTTTGTAGTTGACATTCAGAGAAGTCGGCTCAAAATAGCACCCACAGGTTTCCACTCAGCTGAGCTTTTCAGTCTCCCCCAGCGAAGCGGAGGACACCATGAGACCTGCCTACAGGAGAGACGATGAACAAAGCCGATCTCGTTGACCGCATCGCAGGCGCTTGCCATATCAGCAAGGCGCAGGCGACCACTGCGATCGACACCGCCGTCGATAGTGTTACCGCCGCCCTTAAGAAGGGAGACAGGGTGGCGTTAATCGGATTCGGCACATTCTCAGTGTCGCAGAGAAAAGCACGCAACGGACGCAACCCGCAGACCGGCGCCACCATTAAAATTGCCGCCCGCCGAGTCGCAAAATTCACCCCGGGGGCTGACCTGAAGAAAGCAGTCAATAAGGGCAAGTAGGAATCTTGGATCGAACCAACGGCAGGGGGTCGGCCCTGCCGTTTTTCATTGGTCAAAAGTTGGCCACGGTTTTTCGTGGATAAGCGCGAACCTTCTTATCATGCGTTTTGCGGCGAGGATTTTCGCTGACGGCCGACTACTCACTCCTGACTACTGGTTCTTGCTGAATCCTTCCAAGCTCCTGTAGAATCAAAAGATTCGGAAGAGGTCCCATACAATCATGAAACCCGCTATCCATCCTGTTTACAACGAAGTGCGCGTGCACTGCGCCTGCGGAAACACCTTTACTACGCGTTCGACCCATCGCGGCGACATCTCGGTAGAAATCTGCGCTGCCTGCCATCCGTTCTTCACCGGCAAGCAGAAGTTGCTCGACACGGCCGGCCGCGTCGAGCGGTTCCGTCGCAAATACGCCAAGAGCGATGCTGGCAAGGCTGAAACCGCCAAGAAGTAAGAGCACGTCAGAGTTTTTCGCGAGCCCTCGCTTCGGCGAGGGCTTTCCATTTTGAGCTGCGTTTTAGGTTTTCGTAGGAACATGGAAGGCATCAAGCTCTCAACGACCTTGTGGGTGATCTGGTTCGCCTACTGGGTCTTCTCCGCGCGGCATCGAGTTCGCGACACGCCGGAAGCGCCTCTCAAACGTGAGTCGGCCGGTGGTCGCCTTCTTTACCAGCTATTGATGACCGCAGGATTTCTTTTGATGTTCTGGCGCGTGCGCCTGCCTGATCTTGGCATTCGTCTGTGGCCCGATACGCGTGCAATGCTGGTGCTGGGACTTGCCATTCAGGCCGTGGGGTTGATGTTCGCGGTGTGGGCTCGACGTGTTCTGGGAAAAAACTGGTCGGCGCGCGTCGCGATTGGTGCAGAACAGTTTCTCGTCTTTGGGGGGCCTTATCGGTTTGTCCGTCACCCGATCTACAGCGGGCTCCTGTTTGCGCTGCTCGGATCACTGGTGGTGATCGGCACGGGCCAAGCCGTCTTGGGCTTTGCGCTGATCGTGGTATCGATTCTGATCAAGGTCCGCCGCGAGGAAGTAGCGTTACGGGACCATTTTGGGGAGGAGTACGAAGAATACACGAGGAGAGTGCCTGGGCTGGTGCCGACGCCGTGGTAATTCAGATGCGGTTCACTCCGTCTTATCCCTTGCTTTGTGATTCGACCATAACCTCACTGACCTTTTCGCCAACGCTGTTGTAGACGACTTCTTGCTGCTGCAAACGGGCAGGTTCAGGAGACAAGGCCGGAGTAGTCGCGGGGGAAGGAACCGGAGACGATGCCTCTGGAATCTCTGCTGTAGCGGTCTCCAGTGCGATCGGTTTTTTGATCCAACGATTTAGGTAGAAAACCAGAATCACGGTCAACGTAAATTCGAGAAGTGACCCGATTATCGATTCCCACTGAAACGGTAGACGAGCAGCGCTTTCAAACAAGACGGATTCCGTTCGTCCCGAAATCGCTTTCCCGATGATAGGAACCAGCACATACCAGGTGAATGCATTGAGAAGACGCCACACCGCCTGAGCGAGCACAACCGCCAAGGCGATTTGCCCAACCCGTTTCTTCAGAATGCCGGATCTAAGTTCTTCTAGGAAAGCTTTAGGGTTTTCGTCCATACAAGCTCGTACGTGCCGGGATTGTGTCACATCCGACTTAGTTGGAGAAGCCCTGTAAAATACGATTGTGCGCAAGCATTTTGAAAATCCGGCGGTCCCGCGAGTTGGTGAAGCTGCGCCCGCCTCACAAGCGCTAGTTCCGACCAGCCTCTCGATTGGTGGAGTCCGGATCGCGCCTGCAACCGTGCTTGCTCCCATGGCCGGTGTGACAGACACGGTTTTTCGCCGATTCATCCGCAACCTAAACGGATGCGGCCTGATCATGACCGAGTTCACCTCGGCGGATGGTGTGCTCCGCGGCAAAGACAAAAAAGCCAAACGTTACCTTCACTTCTACGAAGACGAGCACCCGATTTCCGCGCAACTGTTCGGATCGAATCCGCAAGTCATGGCCGATGCGGCCCGCATGGTCGAAGACCTCGGCTTCGATCTCGTGGACCTGAACCTGGGGTGTCCCGCGAAAAAAGTAGTGAAGTGCAATGGCGGTTCTGGGCTGCTGCGCGATCTGCCCCTCATCGGCGAAATCTTTCGAAAAGTGCGCGCGGCCGTGACCATTCCGTTCACGGTGAAGTTCCGCGCCGGATGGAGTGATGACGAGATTGTCTGCGTAGAACTGGCCAAGATGGCCGAGGATTGCGGACTTGCTGCCGTCGCACTTCATGCACGCACGCGCGAGCAAGGCTACAGCGGCAATGCACGCTGGGAATGGATCGCGCATGTGAAACAAGCTGTCGGCATTCCTGTGATTGGCAACGGCGATATCCGCTCGCCCGAAGACGCGTGCGCGATGGTGGCCCAGACCGGATGCGACGCCGTGATGATCGGGCGCATGGCACCCTCGAATCCATGGATCTTTCGACAGATCGAGCAGTACATCACGCGTGCGGATCGCTCCTACGATCATCCGTCCGAAGGTGATCGCTATCAGATGATTCGCACGTACTTCAGCATGCTGATCGAAGAAGGATTTCCGGACGCCGAGGGCAAGATGAAGCAGTTCGCCTCCTGGTTCACACACGGCGTGCCGGGTGGGGCAGCTCTGCGCAAGCAGATTTACGAGTCGAAGAGCGCTCTCGAGATTCTAGCGAGGGTAGAAGAGTTCTTCGAGACTAGATTAGGCGCTCAGCATTCAGCAATCAGCATTCAGTTCGCAACAGCTAGTGCTAACAACTAGCAGCTACGCTTTGGCACAGTTATCAGGAACCACGAAAGCGAAAGCTGCCTATTGCTGCGAAATAAATCTATGCTCTCAGAAAACATGACCGCTGGACAACTTTGCGTTTAGAAGCGATTTAAGGCCTCTCTTGGGCTGGGATGAGCTTCCGGGTCGACCCCCGTTACAAACGGTGATTCTAGAGGATTTTAAATCGATTTATCTCGGGTTTTATGCGAGGGTGAGATCGACAAAACAGTCGATTGATTCCAGCGCGTTCCCGATTTCGATCGGCGAAAGGGCGTTCTCACCCTTTTCCTTCATAGATATACAATAAAATTACAATATAGCTCATCCGCCTACGCCGTAGGGGGGCTCAAGGTCATCCGCCCGGCCTCTTGTCGAATATATCCCCAAGGTGTGGTGTGGTCGTGGGTGAAAACGGTCAGCCAACGTCCGGGCAGGGCTTCGGCGTAATAGCGTTTGCGGCTTTCGATAGTCTGCAGGGGGTAGACGTCGTACGACATGACCCAGGTGAGATCGATATGGGCAGCTGTGGGGATGAGATCTGAAATGTAGCAAGCAGTTTGTCCCGCGCTGGTGATGATGACGGCTTGCATGTTGCCGGTATGGCCAGGGAAGACCCGCACGGAAATTCCAGGAACGATCTCCTGATCGCCGCGCAAAAGTTTCATCTGCCCTGATTCAACGAGTGGATCGTAATTCGGACTGAGATAGCTGATCGCATCCCGCTCGAGTTGTAGACGTGCGTGCTGCCATTCCCCTTCCTGAACGTAGTAGGTGGCGCGAGGGAAGGTTGGAACGATGTTGTCGCCCTTCCGCATGGTGTTCCATCCGCAGTGATCGAAATGCAGATGCGTGTTGATAACGATGTCGATGTCATCGGGAGCGAGGCCCGCGGCGGAAAGGTTGTCGAGCAGTTCCGCAGGCTGACCGTGGATTTTGACCAGCTTCTCCGGAAGTTTGCTTCCGATACCAGTTTCGACGAGCACGTTGCGATCGCCAGTGCGGATGAGGAGCGAGTTGAGTCCGGCAGTGATGTAGTTGCGGTCATCGGGAGTCATGCGACGCGACCAGAGGACCTTTGGCACGACGCCGAAGAAGGCGCCGCCATCGATGGGGTAAGTGCCATCGGAGAGGATGGTGAGATCGAAATTGCCCAGGTTCATGGAAGTAGTCAGGAGTCAGCGCGGCTGTAGTGATTTTATCGTGCGGCGACGCGGTCGGAGAACGGCTGCTGGCTCACAGCTAAGTGCTAATGGCTAATTGCAGATTCCTCCTTGCTCGCTACGCTCGCGTGTGTGAAAAAGCAATCAGCATTCAGCAGTCAGCATTCAGCCAAGAGAGGTTCGTGGTGATGGCACAAGCGCCGGGATCGAAGTCCATGGCTCAAAGCCGCGGCTCGCAGCTCGTGACCCGCCGCGCTCACTTCAACTCTCTCTCCCAGTGTTCTTCCATCAGGTGGAACAGCTGGCTGCGGGCGGCGCTGCCTGCGATGCCGTGCGTTTTGTTCGGATAGATCATCAGGTGGAATTGCTTTCCTGCCTTGATGAGCGCATCGATCATCTGCACCGAGTTCTGAAAATGAACGTTGTCGTCGCTCGTGCCGTGGGCGAGAAACAATGCGCCATGTAGCTTCGGCGCGTCTTTCGTGATGGGCTTGTCGTATTCGAGGAGATTGTCTTTCAGTAGGCCCATGTAGCGCTCGGTGTAGATGGAGTCGTAGTTGTGCCAATCGGTGACGGGCGACACGGCAACTCCAGCCTTGAACCGATCGGAGTGGGTCAGCGCATAAAGTGTCATGGATGCGCCGTTCGACCATCCCCAGATGCCGATGCGGTCGCGATCGATCTGCGGATACTGTGGCAGCAACTGATCGATAGCGGTGAGTTGATCTTTCAACTCCACACCACCGAACTGATGACGAGTAGCGGCGCTGAACTTTTTGCCGCGGTTTGGAGTGCCGCGGTTATCGACGGAGAAAATCGCGAAGCCCTGGGTGAGCAGGTATTGATGGAACAGGCCGGTAGTGCCTCCCCAAACGCGAGTGACAGTCTGTCCCGCTGGGCCGCCGTAGACATCCACGATCAGCGGCACCTTCCCTGTCGCATTCGGAGGCAGGAGCACGTATCCGTGCAAGATCGTTCCGTCATCGGCTTTAAAGTCGAGGAATTTGGGATCGATCAGACTATAGTCCGCCACGTTGCGACTCTCCCAAAACACCTGGCAAGTCCCACCGACCGTGCATAACGAGGAACGCGGAGGCGTGTTGCTGCTGGAAAACGTCGCGGCATAGTGCTTGCCATCGTCGGAAACAATACTGGCGTAGGTGCCTTCGTCTTTTGAAAGTCGAGTGAGGCCAGTGCCGTCGAACTTGACTGAGTAGAGCTGATTCTGTCGCGGGTCGTCCTGGTTGGAAGTGAATAGAACCGCGCCGCCTTGTTCGTCGATACCATCGACCTGAATAACTTCGTAGTCGCCTTTCTCAAGTTGGTTCTCAAGTTTGGCGTCGGCTGAGAGCGGATCCGATTGGCCGAAGCTGTAGAGGTACAAGTGAGTGTGTCCGTCACGCCAACTGGACCACAAGAAGCGGTCACCTGATTTAAGAACGTGGAAATCGTCGTTCACATTGACCCAAGCATCCGGACTGGATTCGGTGAGGACCTTTCGGGATTTCCCGGAGCGCGAGTCAATGAAGTAGAGGTCCATCGTGTTTTGTTCGCGGTTGAGGACCTGGGCCCAAAGCCATCCATCGCGGATCCAACCAAAGCGCGGAATATAGAACTCGGGGTCCTTGGTAAGAGTCACCCATTTCACCTTGCCACCGTCCGCGTCGACAACGCCAAGGCGAACGGCCGGATTTGGATCACCGGCCTTCGGATATTTCTGCTTGTCCACGTTGGGGTGAGTGGGCATCCAGTCCGTGATGGGGTAGGTGGGGACACTGGTTTCATCCATTTGGAGGAAAGCGACCTCCGAGCCGCCCGGGGACCAGAAATAGTTGCTGCGCACTCCGAGTTCTTCGGCGTACACCCAGTCGACCTCGCCGTTCAGAAGATTTTCATCGGTGTCCTTGGTGAGGGCTTTCGTTTTGCTTTTACCGTCGACTGTCTGCACGAACAGGTTGTGCTTGCGAACGAAGGCGAGCCGAGAGCCATCCGGGGAAAACTTGGGATCGCCGCTTGGGTCGGGAGACGAGGTGATCTGTACGGCCGCGCCACTCTCGAGCGAGTAGAGCCAGAGTTGTCCCTGAGAATCGAAGAGCAGATGCTTCGAATCAGGAGACCAGTTGTAGGCAGCGACGTTATAGCGGGTAACCCGTTCTTTTTCACGCTCGTCTTTGATTTTCTCCGCGGAGGGTGCAAGCGTTGCGAGCTTCGACTCGCTGACAAGCACTTTCTTCTCGCCGGTTGCAGCATCGACATACCAAAGCTCGCCATGATCGCCGGAATCGTCGCGCTGTACGTAGGAGAGCATCTTGCCGTCAGGGCTCCACTTCATGGTCTCGGGAGCGCGCCCGGTGAGGCTGCCCTCGGCGAAGATGGCTTCGATGGTGAGAGGCTTTTTGTTGGCTGGAGCGGACTGCGCAGATGCGATTTGAAGCGTAAGGGCAATGAAGAACGAGAAAAAGGACAAGGGTTTCAAATCCGACTCCGTTGAAATCATGCAGTATGCAGGGCTGAAAAGTGTACACCCTTCGTAAGGTGCCGAGTGCATTGCTATTCCGCAGGAAATCGATGAAACTGCGACCAATGATGAAGGTTTTGCGGAGATTTGCGGTGCTGTTACTGGCGGTGGCAAGCACGACGCCTGCGGCACTCCGGGCGCAAGAGTTATCTCTTTCGGGCGGTGGGGCTGGGCTCTGGGCGCAGCATGGACGGCCGAAGTTTCGCGTGAACCGAATCGCCGTGAATGGGAGCGGGAAGAACGCGAAGATTGAGTTCGTGCTTACGAATGGGGCGAAGCGAAGCCTCGAGGGGAAGGCATCCGGACAGGGAGAGTCCTCATTTTTCTGGAAGATCAGTCGCGCAGGGAATTCGAAAGCGCAGGGTTCTGTCTGGATTGGGACGAAGACCAGCGATGAAGTGAGCGCAGCTTACGCCTCAGGAACAATCGAAGGCCAACCCTTCCTGGCGCAGTTCAATGCAATTCCGACTGTGCGACTCAATTTTCTGACGGAAGGTTCCGGAGCATGGGCGAGAGCCGATGGCAAAGGGGATGAGTTGAAGCTTTCAGGATTTGGGTTGATGAGCGATATCCAGGCGAAGGCGTCGGCCGTTTTTTTCCTCGCTGACGGATCGCATCGCCGATTTACCGGGCGAGTGAAAAAAAGGATTACAAAGCCCCGTGCGGTGATTGTGGCCTTGCAGAATGCGGGAGAGGCCAACGCCAGTGGCGAACTTCGGGTGCGTTTCACCGAGCAGAATCATATTGTTTCTGTCACGGGGCCGGGAAAACTTGACGGGCAGCCATTCAAAATCAATTTCGAGGCGGCTTTGGAAGCGGCGGAGCGAGCCGAGGTGTTCGAAGAGAAGCTGGGAACACTTGTGGAAGCAAAAGGGAAGGTGGCGAAAGGCGATTCGAACACGCAATTTACGGCGTGGTCTGACAATACCGGCGTGCGGTATGTGGAGGCGTTGGTCGATCAGGGCGATTACGGATCGTCGCATCGCAAGTTGTTTTATGAGTCGGGGAAACTCGTCTTCTTCTCGGAGAAGGGTCAGGTGAGAGATACGAGTTCTAAGGCGCAGGGCCGGATGAACCTGGTGGAGACTTCCATTTCGTTTTCTTCGCTCGGCAAAGTAGAGGCCGCTTCGAAGATGCTGAATGGGAAGCCGGCGAAGTTGACGCCGTATGATGCGCCCTCCGTCGTAGAGTATGCAGAAATGGTGAGGAAGGCAGCCGAAGAGAGCAAGCGTACGCGTTAGTGGGCGAAGTACGTCACGAGGATGGAGATTTAGAGATGCGATTGGATTGGGTGATGAGAGTGAGTTTGGGAGTGATTGCATTTTCGCTGGCCGTGTTGGCATTTCGTCCAGTGGTCGAGCCGCCGGCGGTGCAAGCGAATGCAGAAGCGTTTCCCTTCTATGTGGAACCGGGAGTGGAGATGCTGCGGTATCCAGATGGGAGTGCGCAAGTGTACGGCAAAGTGGTCGTTGATATGCGGACCGGAAAAATATGGGGTTTCCCGACGGGCACGCAGTCGTCGTATCCGATCGACACAACAACGTCGACACCGCCGACGTCGCGTCCGGTATATCTGGGAAAGTACTCGTTTGGAGATGTAAAAGAGTAAAAACCAGTTGCTAGTATCTGGTCGCTGGTTGCTAGTGAAAGGAAAGCGCGGACATAAGAGTCCGCGCTCGTAATGCCGGAGGGAGGTCAGTCTCCGGGCATAGGGTGTCGAGCCTCATTGGCGTGAGGCACGATCTGTTCATAGACGGAGCGGGGAACATCGCTCGTCCAGTAGCCTGCAGTTTTCGCAAATCCAATAATTCCGAAAAATAGAACGGCAATTCCAGCGGCCATCGCCCAAGCGGGGACGGCACGGTGACTGACGGGCGAGGGAGCCCGTCGCTCAACCGAGATGGAACTAAATGCAAATGCCGGGAGCGACATCTGCAGCGCACCTTGCGAGGGGCAGATGGCCACGCACTCGAGGCAGCCGGTGCACTCGGCAGATTTGATGGTGACTAGCTTGTCGACTGGGAGAGCTGAGGGGCAGGCCTTCGCGCACTTGGCGCAGTCGATGCATGCATCCTCGTTGCGGCGGATTCGCACTGGACTGAAGAACGATGTCAACCCGAGCAGCGCTCCGTAAGGGCACAGATAGCGGCACCAGAAATTCTGCACGAGGATGGATGCGACCACGAGAATTCCGAGAACGATCGCGCCGGTGATTCCGAGGAAGCGGAAGAAGTTGAGCATCTTCACATCGGCAATCACGCCGTAGGGACTGCGCATGAAGGCGACGATGTCAGGCGGCGTCATGCTCGAGACGGCCCAAACGAAGAAACCGAGTAAGAGATATTTGAGCCCGCGAAGTGGAATATCAACCCAACGGTTGATGCGGAAGTTGCGGCGAAAAATCTTTTTGCCGAGTTGCCAAAGGTATTCGGAAATCGTGCCTACCGGGCAGAGCCAGCTACAGAAGGCTTTGCGGAAAAGAAATGCGATCGAAGCGAAGGTAACGAGCAAAAAGAGAGCGGCTGGATGCAGCGCGGGCACCTGGCGGGTAAGCACGAGATACTTCAAGTTCATCATGCCGGCGATAGGCAGCCAACCCTCGACCCCGGCGGGGCGGGAGAGGGAATTTAGTTGGCCGCCCGGCTCAAATTGTCGAACCCAGAAATAGAAAGTGCCGCCGATCCAGACATTCATCAGTAGAAATGCAATTTGAAAGCCGCGACGCAGTGGTTGAGAGTAGTCGTGATCGGTGCGGCGAATGAGTTTCTTTCTGGCTTTGGGTGTGGCCGGAACAGGCGCTGCCTTCTTCGGTTGAGGGATTAGCAGTGCGGGTGGCAACCCGGGGATGAAATCGGTATGAGGATAACTTGCCATGACGTTCTCCGTACGAGAACCAGCTTAGGGGCTACGTCACAAGGTGGATGTGACATAGGTCACGGTCTGCTAAATCCAAGCAGGTAATGACTTGCGCGGGAAAATTGCAATTATGTGCCGTTTTGCTCAGCAAGAACTTCAGGCAGGATCTCGACCAGGGCGATGAAGATGGACACCACGATGGGCCCCAAAAACAGACCGAGGAAGCCGAATGCCCCTACGCCTCCGATGAGGGCAAACAGCAGCACGAGTGGATGAATCTCTACTCGTCCGGCTATCACCCAAGGTCGAATGATGTTGTCTGCTGAGCCAACGACGATAGAGCACCAGGCGAGCAGGAAAACGCCCTTGCCGGGGTGCCCCGTGGCAAACATGAAAATCATGGCCGGAACCCAGACTAGTGCAGGACCGAGGATCGGGATCAACGAGCAAACTGCTGCGGCTATGCCGAGCAGCAAAGCGGAAGGGATTCCGACGATCCGCATGGCCACAGCGGCAAGGATGCCCTGAGCAGCTCCCACAGCCAGAATTCCGTAGACGTTCGCAATGATCGAGTCGCCGATGCCTCTTAGAAGACGCTCAGTCTGGTGATCATTCAGCGGGATAAGTAGGCGAAACCGTTCAAGGATCAGCCTGCCATCTTTCAGGAAGAAGTAGAGCGTGATGAAGGCAATCAAAGCATCGGTGACGAAGCCGGCAATGTTGCCGAGGATCACAGCTCCTGTACGGAGGGCAGTAACGCTGATGCTGTTCAGGCGCGCTGTGATTTGAGCCTTCAAGTCGACATGGGAAAGATCCATGTAGCGACCCAACCATTGCATGGGCTTGTCGAGCAGTGAGAGCAGGAAAGGACCAAATCCTCCCTCAGATGCGCTTTTCTCACCCAACTTTTGAGCGGCGACTACAGCCTCGCTGCTGGCGCGCAAAAGCAGAAAAGTGACGGGAACGAGGAACAGAAGGATGATCAGCAGGGTTGTGACAAGCGCAGCCCAACCCGGTTTCCGAAACTTCCGTTGAACCTTCTCGTGGAGAGGAAAGGCTGCGATTGCCAAGATCGCTGCAAAGGCGACCGGGCGCAAGAATGGCGCCAGAATGACATAGGCGAAGGCCAACGTCACTGCCAGCAAGCTCACCAAAAAGACGAGGGCTTGGGTCTTCTTGTTCAATCGCTCTCCCGCCCCGGCAGTGTAATGCACGCGCGGAATAAACGGCGACCGGCCCCGGTTGATCCCGAAACTCTTGAACAGCTGAAGACTCCGCCAAGCGTCGTATGCCTTCGGTGACCTACTCGGGCCACATCTCCGGTTGCTACCGTTCTCGCAGACCCCGCGAAAGGGAGGTCTACTGACAAATGTCGAAATCCAAACTAAAGATTCTTTATAGTGAAGGAGATGCAGACGTTCTTGCGTCGCAGGCAGCTGCTATCCAGGGAGCTGGCCACCACGTGACGACGGCTGAAACCCGCAAAGCCGTCGAAGAGCAATTGAAACGCGACGCGTTTGATCTGGTCATCCTTGGGCCCACGCTCTCACGCAACGATCGGCATCACCTGCCATACATGGTGAAGAAGTCCCATGAAGGCACGCGAGTCCTGGTTCTGCATACGGACGGTGGGCGTCACCACGAGGTGGATGCCATCCTGGAAACCGGACATCGCATCGAGACTCTGCTGGAGCTGATCGCCAAGATGCCGAGCAGCGAGGCTGTCGCTCACAAATAGCTTAGAAAAAACCGCCCTCCCCCGAATTTCATTCCAATCCCGCAGCTCGTGTCCTTCCATCACATTTCATAAGCCATTCATTTCAAGTACCTTTCTTCGCAAGATTCGAGTCTCAATCATTTCTTCATCTTTTTTTGAGCCAGTTTCCTCGCAGTTCTCGCGCTATTGATTGAGCGCGAAAATTTGCGACCCCAGAAGCTTCCCCCCGGGTTTGCGGTTTGCAGCGCAGTTCCTACAGGAGAAATGCAAGATGTCGTCGCCTTGGAAGCGTCGTTTGATGAAGACCGTGCGTTGGGGCATCCCTTCGCTCTGCACTGCCGTTGCGGTACTGATCACGGTCACTATTGGGTGGCGCCCTGTGTTCGGCGCAAAGTCTCGACCGCTCACGAATCGCCAGTTTGAGCGGACTCCGGAGCGCATGGCTCGCGGGAAGTATCTGGTCGAGGGAGTGCTCGGCTGCTTCGATTGCCACTCCCAGCTGGCGAGCGAGAACATTGCTCCGGGAACGGTGCCGCCGTTCCTGAAGAATGGTTCGGGGCGAATTGTCATCAACCAGCCTGATTTTCTTCTGGCAGCTCCAAATCTAACTCCAGATGTGGAAACCGGCTCGGGCACCTGGACGGACGACCAGTTCGCGCGAGCGATTCGAGAAGGCATCGGACACGATGGACGCACGCTGTTCCCAATGATGCCCTACGAGGATTTCCATAACCTTTCGGACGAAGACCTGGCGGCCACGATTGTCTATATCCGGTCGTTGCCAGCGGTGCGCCACGAGCTTCCGAAGCGGAATATTCCGTTCGCGCTGTCGCGCCTGATCAACAATGCGCCGCAGCCTCTGCAGGGGCCAGTGGCCGCGAATGTTTCCGATCCGGTGTCGCGTGGGCACTATCTTTCGATCGTCGGCGGTTGTGCCAATTGCCACACTCCGAGGGACGGTAAGGGACAGCCTTTGGCGGGAATGGATTTTGCTGGTGGAAATGTCTTCCCAGAATTCGGCAATACTGCAACGGCGAACATCACGCCTGATGCGACGGGCATTTCCTACTACGATGAGGCACTTTTCGTGAAGACCTTGCGTACGGGGCATGTGGGTACTCGAGCACTCAAGTTCCCGATGCCATGGTGGGTTTTTCGGAATATGTCCGATGACGACTTGAAGTCGCTGTTCGCGTATCTGCGGACAGTGAAGCCCGTGAATCACCGCGTGGACAACAGTGAGGCTGTCGCTCAGTGCAGCCGCTGTAACCACAAGCATGGGGGCGCACGAGCCGACGTAAACAATTAGTCCAAACGTTGTATGAACCAAGGAAGGGCTGTGACGCCCTCCTTTCGGGAGAACGCAATGAGCCCGGCAATAGAGCTTTTAAAAAACCTTGTGACCAGCGACGCAACCCAAATTGAAGGAGCCATTGGCAACCTGGCCGATGCCTGGAATCGGCACGATGGACATGCTTATGCAGCGGCATTCGCGGAGGATGCGGATTTCGTCAACGTCCTGGGGCAACGGCAGCGGGGACGAGCGGAGATTTCAGTCCGGCATCTCGATTTATTCCGGACCGTGATGCGTAACAGTGTGCTGCATGTACTCCATCACTCGGTCCGCTTCCTGACTGAGACCGTTGCCGTCGCGCACGTGAAATGGGAGATGGAAGGGCATGAACCGCCTCCGGGGTGGATCGTAGCGGACGTGCGCCAGGGAATCCTGACGCTCGTCTTTCAAAGAAGCCTAGACGGGTGGAAGATAGCGACCGCGCATAACACCGACACGATCACGATGCAGTAGCGTTCGCTGCGCGCTCGGATTTTGCACGGCTTTTCGAATCAACCGATGACTTTCTCAATTTCTTTGCGAAGGTCCTCGTACGAAAGCCCGCCTGGGTGGTACATCGCGACTCGGCCGCTGCGGTCGAGAAGCACGAGGGTGGGAGTCGTCGACGCTCCATATGTGTTGAAGTTGTGCTGACTTACCGGGACGGGCATGTCAATGAGTCCCGCATAGTATCTCTGGCGTACGGCCTCGATGTATTTCAGCTCAGCGGGCGGTGCCGCATGCTCTTCTTGGGCGGTATATCCATAACGTTGAGTTGGTCCTACAACGGTCAGCCCCTTGGGGGTGAATTCAGTTCTCAGTTTCGCAATGATGGGCGCCTCAAATTTGCAATCGGCGCACCAATGCGCCCAAAAGAACAGCAACACGGGCTTGCCTTTCAACTGGGCGAGGGTTGCGGGCTTAGATCCGAGATATTCGTTCCAGACAAGTGGAGGGGCTGCACGACCCACAAGAGATATTAAGTTGAGATTCTTTGTAAGGCGTGGTCCGATCGAGGTGGTGCCGTAGGTAGCAAGGGCTGATTTGAGCAGTGCTGTTGCTTGGGGCTTCTTTCCTTGCTCAGCCAATACCTGCGCTTGCACTTCGTAGGAAGCACCGAGAGCGGTAGCCAGATGATCGTCGCTGTCTAACTTCTTGCCTTTCAGTTGGGATTGCGTGAGGCTGGCAGTTTCTTGTGCGTATGACTGAGCTTGGTCTAACTGCTTGGCAGCTAAGGAACCCCGGGCCATCCAGGAGAGTGCCTCGACGTATTCCGGCGTCACGCCTTGTCGCGAGCGGTAAGCGTGCAGTTGGGCTTCCGCGGCCTGAAAGTTGTTTTGCGCCAATGCGCCGCGCACATCGTCGATGACCCCACTTACTGCGGGAACCGAGAGCGCTATGAGAACCCAAGTCAGAAGAATACGTTTCAAAATTGTCTTTCCTTTCGCGTGCGCTTTTCCGGTCTACGAAGTCCAAGCCGCCAGTTATTAGACGCCGATAATCCAGCTAAGTTACTGACGTACCAGCTATTGCTACGGGGCTGGGATCAACTTTTTGGATTTTTCTTGACGGTTCAATGTACAATATAGACGCGTTTGATCTTTGCGGTTGTAAGCAGTTTCTCCGCTCCACAGAGGCGTGACCTGCCTGCAGAAGTCTGCTGAGTTTCAGCGCAATTTCAACACCTAAAGGAAATAAGCAATTCCATGGAAACAGGAACAGTAAAGTGGTTTAACGACGCCAAGGGTTACGGATTTATCAGCCGTCAGAATGGCGAAGACGTGTTCGTACACTTCTCAGCCATTCAGTCGAGCGGATTCCGCAGCCTGCAGGAAGGTCAGCAGGTGCAGTTTGATGTGGTCAAAGGCCCGAAGGGCTGGCAAGCGGAGAACGTGAAGCCTGCATAAGGCTCTAAAAAGTTCAAAGGACAAGGGCGGCCTGCGGGCCGCCTAAGTTTTTTTCCGAGCTTATTTTTCGAGTTCCGCTTTCGCTTCCTCGAGATTCCAGAAAAACTTAAAAAATTGTTCCACCTGGGTTACGTGCAGCGTTTTCCGGACTCGTTCGCTCACTCCCACGAGCGCCAACGGGTGGGGTTCCTTCTGTTGCGGCACGGCGAGAGCAACCAATGCTGCCACGCCGGCACTGTCAATGATAGGAACTCCGCTCATATCGAGCACTAGCCCGTCGGCATCCCCCTTCACAACGGAATGAAACTGCGGGATGCTGGACAACCAGAGCGTTCCAGAAAGGCGGAACACGCGTCGTCCTGCAATTGCATCTGGTACTTCTTCAATGTGGAAGGGTTCCTGCGACATCAAACTCGTTGCCCCAAATTTGTGTTTGAATAGTGGAACTTCTCTGTAACGAGGGTACCATGACGTTGCAACCTGGGGAGCGCGCGCCCGAATTTGACTTGCCTGCAGTGGTCGGAGAGAAGGAAACTCGTGTCCGATCGCGCGATTATCTGGGAAAGAGACTATTAGTGGTTACGTTTCATCCGCTCGATTGGACACCCACGTGAGCGGCGCAACTGCCCGAACTCGACTCAAAACGAGCGAAGTTCGAGGGTTTGAATGCCCAGGTCGTGGGCATCAGCGCTGATTCGATCACTAGTCATATCGCTTGGCAGAAGAAGGAAATTGGCATCCTCAGTTTTCCGATCTGCGCTGACTTTTATCCGCACGGGGCAGTGACACAGCAGTTCGGGATACTGCGCGACGGGCCGCCGGTTCCGGGGATTCCGGAGCGCGCTGCGTTCGTGGTGGATAAGGCTGGACTAGTGCGGTTCGCGAAGGTCTATCCATTGGACCAGGTGCCCGATGTAGACGAAATTCTGCGGGCGGTGGCGGAGGCGCAGTAGAGTTTCCTGTCAAGGTAACTACTTCTTAGTGAACTCGGAAATAGCGACGAGCAATCGATCGATGTCTTCTGTCGAATCATATACATGGCAGGACACTCGTACTCCGCCAACTCCACTGGTATAGCGGACTGATACAAGTATCTTTTGCTCCGCCAAGCGCGTAACCAGCTTCACGTTTTCCTCTGCCGATCCGATTGAGAAAGTCACGATGCCGGAACGGTTCTCTTTAGTTCGTGGTGTGATGAGGTCGATGCCCAGTCGGTCGATCCCTGCGATCAAGCGATCCGTGAGATTGATGATGTGGGACTCGATTTCGTGCTGGCCGATTTGTTCGACCAGTTTTAACGCCGCTGCGAGTCCGACTGCACCGGGATAATTTGCTGTTCCACCGATCTCGTAGCGTTGAGCTGTGCTGATAAACGAGTAGTCCTTGACCGGAATCATGCTCGGAGACTGGAAGTAGTTCCCCCAACCGCCTTTCGGGGTCTCGACATCAAGGTAACCTGCGATGGGCGGGTTCAATCGGGGCATCGCGTCCCGGTTGATGTAAAGGAAACCGCAGCCGAAGGGCGCGTTTAGCCACTTGTGTCCACCACAAGCCAGGAAATCAACTGGCGTTTTGCGGACGTCAAAAGATATGGCGCCGAGTTGCTGGATCGCATCGACGACCAGCCAGATTTGACGCTCGCGACAGAAGCGGCTGAATGCTTCCAGGTTCAAGCGGAATCCATTGGACCATTGCACCGTGCTCAGTGTGATTACCCGTGTGCGCGAAGTAATTCGATCGGCAAAGTCCTCGATTCGAACTTCGCCATGGTGGTTCGGAATCACGTCGATTTCGATGCCGTCTTTTCTCTTCTGCGTCCAAGGCACAGCGACCTGGAAAAATTCAAGGTCGGACATCATGACCCGATCGCCGCTTTCGAGAGGAATGGCATTGGCCGCCAAGGTCAAACCGGCGGTTGTGCTTTCGACGAGCGCGATCTCAGCTTCGCTGGCGCTGATGAGTTTGGCAGCAGCTGGACGCGCCGCCGCGCGCATCTCGTCCATAAAAATGTGGTGCGCGGTGGAGGAGTCTAGTGGACAGACGAGCGTAAGTCCGAGAAACTTCTCGACCGCTTCCACGGCAGGACGCGAGGCCAGCGACACGCAGGCCGAGTCCATAAAGACTTTGTCGATGGCGCCGGGGAAATGCTGGCGCGCGGAGCCGATTGTGACTTGCATATGTTCGTTGACTCTCGGACGCGAGTCATTTTTGAGCGTGTGCAGTGTACCCGATGTGGCGTAGAAGGTTGAGCGTTTGCTTTCTGGGAGTCGGCGGGAATCAGAGCGCGGTCGCTTGCTCGCGGCGGCGACCCTGGATCTCAATGTAGACGTTGATCAGCGACACCGCTGCGGGAGTCACGCCGGGAATCCGGCTTGCGTGACCCAGCGTACGAGGTCGCACACGCTCGAGCTTTTCTTTCATCTCGCGGGATAGTCCGCTCACGGAACAGTACTCGAACCATTCCGGAATGGAACGCTGTTCTGCTTTCTTCAGCCGTTCGATTGACTTCTGCTGTTGCTGCAGGTAGCCGGCGTATTTGATTTCGGTTTCGACGGACTTCAACTCGTTTCGAATTTCAGATGGGAGGCGCCCCGCAAGATCGTCTGCCGAGTCGCGAGCGAAGAATTCGGGCGTCAGCTCTCGAAGGACGGGAGCCACCATCTCAATCGTCATTTCCGGGCGCTTCAAGATCTGAGCAAGAGTCTGTCCCGTGACAGATGGACCAAGTTCGACCGGGAGTTTGGTATCGGCGGTTACTCGAGCTTTCTCGAGTAGTTGTTTCATGCGGTCGAGTCGTTGCTGCTTGGCCAGATAGTCTGCCCACGCGGTGTCATTAATCAGGCCGACTCGCCTTCCATGTGGGGTCAGCCGACGATCGGCATTGTCTATCCTCAGCTGCAAGCGGAACTCGGCTCGCGAAGTAAACATGCGATAGGGTTCGTTTGTTCCCTTAGAAATCAGATCGTCGATCAGAATCGCGGTGTAGCCCTCGGTGCGATCAAGAATCAATGGCGGTCCCTGCTTTACCTGCAGAGCTGCATTGATGCCTGCCATCAGTCCCTGGCACGCGGCTTCTTCGTATCCGCTGGTCCCATTGATCTGGCCTGCCAGAAATAGCCCTGTGATTTTCTTCGTTTCGAGCGTGCGAACGAGTTCTGTCGGATCGATAGAGTCGTACTCGATGGCATAGCCAGGCCGCATCATCTCGGCGTTCTCGAGACCTGGAATCGACTTGATCACTGCGAGCTGCACATCGATTGGCAGAGAGGTGCTCATGCCGTTCACATAGATCTCGTGGGTGTTCAAGCCTTCGGGCTCGAGGAACAACTGATGCGTCAGCTTGTCGGGGAATTTGACGATTTTATCTTCGATCGAGGGGCAATACCTCGGGCCGATCGACTGGATCTGACCGCTGTACATGGGCGAGCGGTGCACGTTCTCGCGAATCACGCGATGCGTTTCGTCAGTAGTAAAGGCAATGTGACAGGGCACCTGCTTGTCGTGGTGCGCTACCTTCTTCGTGCGGAAACTGAACGGAGTTGGGTCATCATCCCCGGGCTGAACTTCGAACTTCGACCAATCGATCGTGCGGCCATCGAGTCGTGGTGGAGTTCCGGTCTTCAGGCGGCATCCGCGAAGTCCGAGTTGCTTGAGGGCCTCTCCCAGCAGCACTGCTGCCGGCTCACCAGAGCGTCCGGCAGGGTATTGCTGTTCACCGCAATGAATGAGGCCATTCAGGAATGTGCCGGTGGTTATGACGGTAGCGCTGGCGCCAACTCGGCGACCGTCTCGAAGGACGATGCCGCGGCAAACTCGTCGTTCGTCTTCCGTCGTCCGCGGTCCGCTGGCGGTTGGTGCTGAAGGCTGAAGGCTGGAGCCGGTAAGCTGCTCGACTATCAAGTCCGCCACTTCGGCCTGCTTGATCTTCAGGTTCGGCTGTGCTTCGAGCACCTCGCGCATCTTCAATCGGTAAGCCTGTTTATCGCACTGGGCGCGCGGAGACCATACTGCCGGACCGCGTGAGGTGTTGAGGAGCCGGAACTGAATCCCGACGGCATCGGTTACTTCGCCCATGATGCCGCCGAGGGCATCGACTTCGCGGACGAGGTGACCCTTGGCGATGCCTCCGATGGCCGGGTTGCAAGACATCTGGGCGATGAGGTCGACGTTCAAGGTGAACAAGGCGGTCTTAAGTCCCATGCGCGCTGCAGCCATGGCAGCCTCACATCCGGCATGCCCGGCGCCCACGACGACTACGTCGAACTGTTCATCAAACCGCGTCATGTTTACTCAAAATCTCGTAGAAATTCTTTGGCTCAAACCGAAGATCGGCGCCCAGAGCCATGAAGCGGATCAGGCCGCCCCTGGAGGGACATTTAGATTCATTCTACCAATCTGCGGGGACAAGGCGGCTGGGCCGATGGCCAGCCCCTCCGTTGTTGTACTCCTAGGCGTTGGTTTTGCTCAGGGAATTCACGTTAATCACCATCGTACCCAGCGCCGGACACCAAAAGTAATGGGCAAAATTCCTTTTGTGGTACGGCTTTTGAGTACAAAGCGGGTAGCATGTCTTTGCACGCATGCAAAACCGCAACAAAGTCGTGGTCGCCTTCCTGGATGGCCGACGTCTTAAAGGTTTTCTCTACGATTTCTCGCCATTACGCGGGTACTTCTTTCTGTTCCCCGAGAACGATGGACACCCTCAGCCCGCTGCCGGGCTCCTGGTTAGACTGGCGGATCTCAAGGCGCTCTTTTTTGTAAAAGACTTCATCGGCAAGGCTGGCCAGGGCAGGCACGAGCTCGCGAATATCGCTGAGCATCAGGAGCACGTGGAGGTGGTCTTTGCCGACGGGGAAATCGGGATCGGGATGGCAGAACCTGCCGATATGGGCGGCTTAGGATTCTTTCTGACCCCGACTGATCATGCAAATAACGAACGCATTTTCGTGGTGAATGCTAATGTGCGCCAAGTTCGGCGCCGGCAGGACGCGGCCGCACAACACGCTTGAATTCGTATGCGTATGAGACTGACTGAGGAAAGCCCAAGAATTAACAGTTCTTTATTCTTTCCCGTATTCACGGGCCAGTAATATCGCGGGATGCCTCAGGAGCCGCTTCGAATCTTTCGTTTCTACGACAGCGTTGGAGACGCAGAAAAAGCGAACTGACGTTTTCTACTCGAGTTCTTTACTTCTTAGAGCAGCAGTCAGGCTGGCGAGGCTTTGACGTTGTCTCCCATGCTCATCAAAGTTTGCGGGATAGAGCCAGCGTTCAAAGCATGTTTTCAAGGCGGGCCACTCGTGATCGAGAATCGAGAACCAAGCTGTGTCGCGGTTGCGATTCTTGTAGATCGTTGCTTGCCGGAAAATCCCTTCGAAACGGAAACCTAAGCGTCGCGCAGCGGATTGCGAGGGCGCATTCAGCGCATCGCATTTCCATTCGTATCGGCGATATCCGAGTTCATCGAACACGCGCTTCATCATCAGGTACATGGCCTCGGTAGCGGCAGGTGTTTTTTGCAGAGGGGGAGCGTAATTGATGTGGCCAACTTCGATCACGCCTGCTTTCTCATCAATGCGCAGATAACTCGCGACACCGACGGCGGAACCAGTCTTATCGATCACTGCGTAAAACATGGGGTCATCGCCAAGGCAGGTGTCTTCCATCCACTTGCGATATGTGTCTAGGGTTTCGAATGGGCCATATGCGAGATAGGTCCAGTTTTTTCCTTCGCTATCAAGTTGATTGGCGGCATGGAGGGAAGCGGCGTGTTGCTCGACGTCGATTGGTTCAAGCTGACAAAAATGCCCAAGCATTGTGGTGCGCGGCGGCCGCGGGCGCGTGCTCCAGTTGGGAACGGCAAATCCAATCGGCTGACCAAGCTCGTCCGTTTTCTGTGACATGGATCCTCAGTTCGGGGGGATTCGCGAGCGGGTCCGAATCCTTGCATCTGCGCACGTATAATCGCGTGCTCCGATTCTCTCATTCGGACCGGGTAACTTCCATGTCATCGAGCATCCCCAAAGTTGTACTGGCTATTCTGTTCTTCGCCGGAGTTGTTTCCGCGCAGGTTGTAGGGTCATCCTCTTCCGCTCGATCCGCGAGTCCTGATCTCGCGGCATTGCGGGCCAAGCTCGAACAGATCCGAGGGGGCTTTCCCGGCGTCATGTCCGTTTACATGAAGAACCTTTCGACCGGAGAGGAGCTCGTGCTTGACTCTGACAAGGTGATGGAGACATTCAGCATTATCAAACTCGCGATTGCTGCCGAGCTCGTTCACCAGGCCGGGACCGGGAAACTGTCCTTGACGGACCGGGTCTCACTGACGGCAGGAAATCGGCGATTGCCGTCCGGCGTGCTTTATGCGCTAGATCCCGGACTGACTCCAACTCTCAAAGATTTGCTCACGCTGATGATCATCATCAGCGACAACGAGGCGACGGATGCGTTGGCCGACAAGCTGGGACGGGATCAGATTACTGCTTACATGCGGACCCTTGGGCTCGAGAAAACAACCATCCAATTTTCGGACTTGGATTGGGACCGTCACTGGCTTGGCTCGCTTGATCCTAAATATCTCAATGCCAGTGGCGACCAAACGATTGATTTTCCGTTCGGAAAATATAGCGAGCAGCAGGTGCAGGACGCGTTCGGACGCACCATTTACGACGCCGGTATTTACTTCGGCCATAGCACGACACGCGAGATTGGACGCCTGCTCGAAATGATGGTGAATGGAAAACTTGTATCAAAAGATGCGAGTGCGCTGATTTTGGGGATCATGGAAAAACAGCAGGTGAATGACAGGTTTCCGCGCTATCTCAAGAATGTGCGGATCGCGCACAAAACGGGAGACGGGCAGCCTTTCATTGCCAACGACGCCGGTGTGTTGTGGGTAAACAATCAGCCAATCGTTCTCGTTGTGTTTACTGGCCATCATCGTGGCGCGACCGCGACGTTGCACGACACGATTGCCCGGATTGCTGCGCTCGTGGTTCAGCAGTACGGGGGAGAAGTCAATCTTCCTGAGGCGCAGCACTAGGTCGGTTCACAGGCTTGTTGATATTTTCTTAAAACATCAGCCACGTGGCCATCCATTAACTCTGTAGCGCGAGGTGCGATGCGACCCTCCCGGACGGCGTCATACTGATCGGGCAGATACTGACTCACCAAGCTCAACGGAATTTCATGCGAGAGATTGTGAAAAAGCCGATCTACTTCACGATGTACTGACGGATCGGGCCAGTAATACCGGCAGCGATCGCTCAAGCTGAACATCCGGGCGAACTTTTTCTGCTCGTCACTGCCACCGTAGTAGGACTGCCAGTGCTCTGGATTGCGCAGCATTGCGTCTTCCAACGCCTCACGAACGCGCGATAGCGTTACCCCGTGGATTAGTTCTTTCTCGATCGCGCTTAGTGTAAACAGCGCTTCGCGATAGGCAAAGGTGAGCCAGGGGCCAACCTTAAGAATTGCGAAGTGATTTTCGACCAGCGCTCTTAGCCCAGCGTTGGTCTGGTAGTCGGTGGAGTGTGCTTCGTACACAAGGTCGGGATTCGAGGGGAGAGCGCTCGCCAAGTCACGCGCCTTTGCACGCTCATAGTCAAAAACGGTCGCGTCTCCGAATTCAACGCCGGGCTGTACGACCAGTCCGATAACGCGATCCCATGCGGCCTCCAGCCCATGTGCGATGAACGCACGGTGTGTCACGTCGAGCGTTTGTCGCATGTCATCCACCTTCGTCACAACTGGCCCGGCATTTTCCAGTTGCTCGCCGCCTGGAACGGGAACCTCCGTTCCGATGACGTAGACCAGCTCGGTGTTTTGGGTTTCTGCGCTTGCTTGCTCTGCAGCCTTACACATACGCGCAGCACGTTCTGCAACAACTGCATCACTTAAACGTTCTGGGTCATCGGCACACGCCATGCTCGCATCGAGATGAATTTTTCCGTACCCAGCCAGCACACAATCTCGCACGAGAACGCACGCCTTTTCCATGGCGGCTGCGTTCTTCTCTTTTCGCCAAGGATAGGGACCAAGGTGGTCGCCGCCTAAGAGCACACGATCTGCTTGCAGGCCCACGCGCCGCGCGATGCTGTGGACGTATTCGCGGAAGTCTTGAGGATGCATGCCGGTGTATCCACCGAACTGATTTACCTGGTTCGATGTGGATTCAATGAGCAGGCGAGATTCGCTACCGAGTGCCTGTCGCATCGCCGACTCCAGAACGGATTCATGCGCCGAGCACACCGAAAACACTCCGACAGCTTCGCTGTTTCGGTTTCGTCGCACGACGTCGCGCAGCCACTCAGTACCCACGAGCTATCCCCTGCATGTGTGCTCCCGTTGTCATTTTTCGTATTTATTGCGAGAAGTGGCTATTTTTCGACCGCATAACCTTTCGCCTGCCAGGCCGCAATGCCACCTAACATCGATTTCACGTTCTTGTATCCCATTTTTTGCAATGTGTCCGTCGCGAGTGCAGAACGAGCTCCACTATGGCAGTAGACCACAATCGGCGTGTTCGAATCGGGCGCTACCGGTTCGATGCTCTTCTCGAGAAGGCCGCGCGAGACATGGACAGCTTCGCGGATGTGTCCAGCGGACCATTCGTTATCCTCTCGGACATCGAGCAGCAAGAATTTTTCTTTTCGATCGAGCCGTGTTTTCACCTCTTCGACCGGTGTTTCCTGAATGTTTCGTTTAGCATCTGCCACTATCTGCTGGAATTTCGAAGTTGGTTGTGTAGGCTGCTGAGCTACTCCAGAAGCAATCAGGATAGCCGCAACGAACATTCCAAGTGCTGTGAGGCGCATAGTTCCTCCCATCTGAGACAAAAGATTTTATCGCCATCACTGTGAGATCGCTGTGATCTGTGAATACGCGTGTTCGCGGGAAAGAGTCCTCGAATCGTTCGGGGAGTTCTATGCCGGAGCCGGAGCTCAGGAGCGAAATAGCCGCCCTTGTCTGGATAATGTTATAGGTGTAACATTTATGTAATGGCTGTAGGTAAAGAAACTGGTTGGCTGCTTCTCATTTTCAGTCTGCCTGCGAAAAGTGCGAGCCAGCGCGTCGATATCTGGCGAAAGCTGCAAAAGTACGGCACCATCGCGCTACCCAGCGGAGGCTACCTACTTCCCAACTCTGCGCCGAATCAGGAGCGCATGGAATGGCTTGCGACCGCCATTCGCAGTTACAAGGGGCAGGCTTCGGTACTTCTCGTTCAGAGCTTCGACGATCTTTCTCCCGCACGTCTGGAACAACTTTTCACAGAAGCGAGGTCTCGCGACTACCGCAAACTCCTTCGCGACATTCAGAAGCTAGCTGCTTTAGCGCATTCACGGCGCTCCCCGTCGCAAGCACAACGTCTTCGCCGCAGGTTTTCGGAAATCATGGAAGTGGACTTCTTCGAGAATCAGTTCCGCGCGCGAGTGGAAAAAGCCTTGGCGAAGCTCGAAGAGCCGATTTCACAAAAGAAAAACAGAGTGCGCTCCTCGGACTACGCCAATCGCACGTGGGTCACGCGTTTTCGTCCAGGGATCGATCGGGTTTCTTCCGCTTGGCTCATTCGCCGGTTCATCGACCCCAAGGCTCGCTTTGCGTTCGGTTCGAAACCCGCTGATCACCCGGATGCGATCCCTTTTGACATGTTTTCGAACGATGGTTTTGGTCATCGTGGGGAAGACTGCACGTTCGAGACACTCCACAAGGAGTTCGCGATCCGGGACGCGCGTGTGAAACGGATTGCTGAAATGATTCATGACGCGGATCTGGGGGATGAAAAATTTGGTCGCATCGAAGCGATCGGCCTCGATAAGGTTCTCCGGGGATGGGCTGCGCAGGACTTGTCCGATGAAGCGCTTCTGAAGCGCGGCATGGAACTGATTGAAGGACTCTATGACTCTCTCGAATGAAAACTCGGGATATGGGTGCGGCAGGCGATTGCTTCTGATCAGCAACTCGACCGTTCACGGACGTGGCTACCTCGATCATGTTGCCAGCGAGATGCGTGATTTCATGGGAAGCATTTCCCATGTTCTATTCGTTCCCTTCGCACTCCACGACCGTGCTGCCTATGCCGCGAAGGTTCGGGAAAGATTTCGCGAGATGGGACTCGAACTGGTGTCGGTCCATGACGTTTCGAATATGGAGCGGGCAGTGGAGGAGGCAGGGATCATCTTTATTGGTGGAGGGAATACATTCAGATTGCTGGACTCGCTCTATTCGCATCGACTGATGGAACCGATCCGCCGCAGAGTAGCTGGCGGTACGCCCTTTATCGGGTCAAGCGCAGGCTCCATTGTTGCTGGGCCGACCTTGAAGACCACCAAAGACATGCCGGTTTTGCAGCCGCCTTCCTTCGATGCTCTCGGGCTGGTTCGATTTCAGATCAGTCCGCATTATCTCGATCCGGACCCGAACTCGATGCACATGGGCGAATCGCAGGAGGAACGCATTCTTCAGTTCCTCGAGGAGAATGAGGCGCCGGTGGTCGGCTTGCGCGAAGGCTCATTCATTCGCGTAGAAGGTGAAGCGATTACGTTGAAAGGACCGCACTCAGTCCGCATCTTCCGCCGCGGGTGTTGTACGGTCGAAGTTCCGTCGGGATCGGAGTTACGTGAGCTTGTGGAAAGAGCCTCAATCGTGGAGCCTGCCGCGTGAATCGAGAAGAGGTTGTGTTTCTCACATCACGAGATGTTTGCTCCTTGTTGACTCTTGAAGACTGTATACCCGCGGTAGAAGCGGCTTTTCGCTCGTATGGCGAAGGGAAAACGATTCTACCCGGCGTCCTCAGCCAGCATGCTCATGACGGTGCATTTCACATCAAGGCTGGCGCACTCTCATTGGGCCGGCACTACTTCGCTGCGAAGATCAACGCGAACTTCCCGCAGAACCCTTTGCGCCATAACTTGCCGACAATCCAAGGCATGGTGGTGCTTTGCGACGCGTGCAATGGGATGCCGCTCGCCATCATGGATTCGGGCGAACTCACCGCGATTCGAACAGCTGCTGCGACCGCCGTGGCAGCGAAGTATCTCGCGCGTCACGATGCAGAGACGGCAACAATCATTGGATGCGGCGTTCAAGGTCGCGCCCAATTAGCGGCGCTCGTTCTTGTCAGACGGTTGAAAACCGTGTTCGCCTACGACGCCGCCGAGTCTCAAAGCGAACGCTTTGCAAGGGAAGTGAGCGCTGGGCTCGGGATTTTGATCGAACCTGTATTCGATCTTCATTCAGCGGTACGTGAATCGGAGATCTGCATTACGTGCACCACTTCGCAGAACCCGGTACTCTCAAAGCAGGACGTGTCGCCCGGCACGTTCATCGCTGCTGTGGGCGCCGACAATCCACAGAAACAGGAACTCGATCCTGAGCTTATGGGTGCCGCAACGATTGTGGTGGATGTTCTTGATCAGTGTGCGGTCATGGGCGACCTTCACCATGCCCTAGCTGCTGGAATGCTCACCCGGGAGGACGTTTATGCCGAACTAGGGGAAATCGTTGCAGGCAGAAAACCCGGGCGCACTTCTCAGGATCAAATCACCATCTTTGACAGCACCGGTATGGCACTTCAGGACGTTGCTGCAACTGCGCTGGTCTACCAGAAAGCGAAAGAATTTGGTGCAGGCGCATGGTTCAACTTGGCCGCGTGACCGCATCCGGTGCAAGGAGACTGACTATGTACGCCCCAAGAATTAACGTCGGTTGTTACCGACACATTCTCTACACCTGCGTGATCCTTCTTTCCACGCAACTCGTGTTCGCGCAAACACCTGCTCAACCTGACAACAGCTGGAAATCGGTGGAAGACGCTTTGGGAAGAACGGGCCAAATCCAGCCGGGCGATGTGATGAAGTTTTCTCTGCCGCGAAAAGACCTGCATGTTTCCTTGCAGGGGGTCGAAATCAAGCCTGCGCTCGCACTCGGTTCTTGGCTGGCTTTCAAGAGCGATGGGAACGCCGCGATGGTCATGGGTGACCTCGTCCTCACCGAAGAGGAAATTCAGCCCGTAATGTTGAAACTGCAGCAAGGGGGCATTCAGGAATCAGCTATTCACAACCATCTCATCGGAGAATCGCCGCGGGTGCTCTACATGCATATCGCGAGTCACGGGGATCCGGTCCAAATGGCAAAGACTCTTCATGACGCGCTCGCACTTACGAAAACGCCGGGGCCCGATGCCGGCTCCGCAAATCAGCCTGCATCGGACTTAGGGTTCGATCAGAAACAGATCGAGCAGACTCTCGGCCATTCCGGAAAAGTGAATGGCGGTGTGCTTCAGATTCCTGTGCCGCGCGCCGAGACGATCACCGACACCGGTATGGGGGTCCCGCCCTCGATGGGTGTCGCGACAGCAATCAATTTCCAGCCAACCGGAAATGGAAAGGCCGCGATAACTGGCGATTTCGTTCTGCTCGCATCAGAAGTTAATCCGGTGATCAAAGCGCTTCGTGAAAATGGCATTGCCGTTACTGCGTTGCATAGTCACATGCTCAATGAAAATCCGCGGCTCTTTTTCATGCATTTTTGGGCGAATGACGACGCTGCCAAACTTGCGCACGGACTTCGTGCAGCACTGGACGTTACAAACTCTGCGAAATGACAGAACAAGAGCGAAAGGACACGTCAGTTGTCTCCGTATCGTTGCCACGCTTCGTTGGATATTTTCTATGGCTCGGGACGGTTGGATTTGGAGGTCCAATCGCGCTCGTAGGACATATGCAGCGCTCATTAGTCGACGAGCGCCGCTGGATCTCGAAAGGGGACTACGTTGAAGGGTTGGCCCTAGCGCAACTTGCGCCTGGGCCCTTAGCGGCACAGCTGGCGATATATCTGGGATACGTGCGAGCAGGCATCCTTGGGGCAACCGCCGTTGGCTTCGCGTTTGTTGCTCCGTCCTTTCTCATGGTGCTGGCGCTCTCGGCCGCCTACGTCCGTTTCGGCGGACTTCCGTGGATGCAAGCGGTTTTTTACGGCATCGGGGCGGCGGTCATCGCGATCATCGCCCGGTCCGCTGTGAAGCTGACGAAACTCACTCTCGGCCGAGACAAACTGCTTTGGGCCATTTTTACTGTTCTCGCTATTTCGACCGCCTGGACCTCGCGCGAGATCATTTGGCTTTTCTTGCTGGGCGGAGTTCTCGCACTAATGGTCAAAGCCCCGCCGCGTCGTGTTCCACAGACGAGTGCCGTGCCGGCGCTGCTAGCAGTCCCCGCGATCGGGATGAATCGTGAGCTGATGGAGATTTTTGTGTTCTTCGCGAAGGCTGGTTTATTTGTTTTCGGCAGCGGGCTTGCGGTCGTCCCTTTTCTTTATGGCGGAGTTGTCAACGGACATCACTGGCTGAACGATCATCAGTTTGTAGATGCGGTGGCCGTCGCTATGATCACTCCGGGCCCCGTAGTAATCACGGTCGCGTTCATCGGCTATCTCGTGGCTGGAACTCTTGGCGCGATTGCGGCGGCGTTGGGAATTTTTCTTCCTGTCTACCTTGTGGTTATCCTCTGTGCTCCTTCCTACAAGCGATGGGCGAAGAACCCGCAGCTCGATGCGTTTGTAAAGGGAGTGACTGCGGCTGCAACGGGAGCGATTGCGGGAGCAGTTGTTGTTCTCGCGCGCCGGTCGGTGGTTGATGTGCCCACCGTGGTGATCTGTCTTGTGAGCCTTCTCGTCCTCTTTCGTTGGAAAATTCCTGAGCCTGTGCTCATTGGAGCAGCCGCAATTGCCGGGCTGCTTCTCTGGAAGCATTGATCCCGCCGCGGTGTATTCTTGTCGCTTTCGAATCGTTCAACAAACGGGAGCATTGGACATGAATTCGTGTTTCCACCGAATTGTGGCGCTCAGCATTTTTCTCGTGAGTGTGGCGGCAGCTCAGCAGAGTGCGCCTCTGAGTGCCGACCCTGGGATTAAGGACGCATCCCGCTTCGATCCCAAGCGACCTCTTACCCAGGAATTGCAGACCAATGTTCCCGACGGGTTCCGAATGGTCGCTGTAGGAGACTGCATCATTTCGCGACCGCTCTCGCAATATGCAGATCGCGATCCGTTGTTCTTGAAAACGGTCAACATGCTGAAGCAAGCTGATGTGACCTATGGCAACCTTGAAACCTCGATTGTTGATCTCCGCGAATTCAAAGGATTTCCATTCACCGCGTCGGATGATTTTCCGCTCGTGGCCGTGCCCGGTGTGGCGCGCGACCTTGCTTCCATGGGTTTCGATGTGATGTCCCGTGCCAACAATCATTCTTTCGACTGGGGCACGGAAGGGATGCGAGAGACCAGCAGCTGGGTGGATAAGGCGGGAATCGTGTACGCGGGCGTTGGTGAGAGTCAGGGATCAGCGCGAGCAGCGCATTACTACGAAAGTTCCAAGGGACGTGTCGCGATCGTCTCGATGGCGTCTTCTTTTCGGGCCACGACGGAAGCCCTGCCGGAGTTCGCAGGCGCTCCTGGACGGCCCGGCGTTAGCGCACTTCATGTGACAAAGACTGTGATGGTTCCGGCCGACGTGATGGGAGAACTGAAGAGTCTTGCAGCCAAGCTTTATCCGAACGTACCTGTTGCGCAGAAAACTTCAGATCCGAAAAAAGTGGAGACTATAACCCTGTTCGGAACGAAATTTGAGCTTGGAACGAAGCGTGGTTTGCAGCACGAGATGAATGGAACTGAGGTCGGGCAAATTCTGCGGGCAATCCGGCAAGGCAAGCAGCACTCTGACTTTCTCGTGGCGTCGATACATTCTCACGAAACAGCGGACACCACCGCTCCTGATCCAAAAACAGATTTCGAAGATCAACCTGCCGATTTCCTGCAGCCTTTGGCACGAGCAGCGATTGATTCTGGAGCAGATGCATTTTTCACCACCGGAATCCATCATCTTGGGCCCATCGAAATCTACAAAGGACGTCCGATCTTCTATGGGCTTGGCAATTTTTTTTGGAGCGACATCCAGGAGCCGATGCCGGCCGACTTCTATTCTATTTATCACGATTCTCTGGAGAATGCTTTTGTGCATCCCGAGCGCGCCACGGATGCGGATTTTGCGAATGCTCTGAATGCCGATGCTTTCAACGGTGAATTACCGTTCGAATCGTTGATATTTGAGAGCCGCTTTGACCACGGTAGCCTGGCTGAGGTTCGCCTTTATCCCGTTGATCTCGGATACGGGCGGAAGCTGACGGAAAGCGGCATTCCACGTGTGGCATCGTCTGAGAAAGCTCTGAAAATTTTGAAGCGATTGCAGGCGATCTCAGCGCCGTATGGAACGAAGATCGCGATTGAACCCTCCGCGGAGTGGAATTACGTAGGAATTATCCGGCCCTGAGCCGATTGCTGCGAAAGACGAAGCCGTTCTATCAGACAAAACTGCTTATCTCAGTTTCCTGGCTCACGCTTCCAAAACGATCGAGTCTAACCGTGGGGCGATACCGTACTTGAGTGGACGTTAACGGCCGATCGCAAGGTCGATTGCTCCGGAGGGGTGTCATGAAGAGTGCATTCGGTGCAGTTCTCGTTCTCTTTTCCGCGTTGGCTTTCGGTCAGGAATTGTCTGAGATCGCCATGCCGCCGAACGGGGACAATGAAAGAGCAGAGGTGTCCCAGTGGATCGGGCCCGTTCAGATCTCGATCGAATACCACAGCCCGCATGTTCATAATCCGCCGGATAAGGACCGCACCGGCCATATCTGGGGAGAGTTGGTGCACTACGGTTTCTACGATGAAGGGTTTGGCCCAACGAAAGGAGCCCCTTGGCGAGCTGGCGCCAATGAAAGCACAACGATCAGCTTCTCCCATGACGTCAGTATCGAAGGGAAAGAACTAAAGGCTGGGAAGTACGCTTTGTTTCTGGATGTGGAACAAAGCGGCCCGTGGAACTGGGTATTTTCGCGACATATCGGATGGGGCAGCTACCAATACGATCCCAAAGACGATGCGTTGAGAGTGGCGGTGACTCCGCAGGATGCATCGTTCACAGAAGATTTGACGTATGGCTTCGCAGATCGCGGCCCGAGTTCAGCAGTGGCGTTTCTGCAATGGGAGAAGAAACGCATACCCTTCAAGGTTGAGGTTCACGACGTCAACGGTCTTTACGTAGCGAAGATGCGGGAACAGCTTCAGTCTTGGGCTGGATTTCAATATCAGGATTGGCAGAACGCGGCACAATTCTGTGCTGATAACAAAACGAATTTGGAAGAAGCGCTCACTTGGGCCGACAAGGCGATCTCAAGCCCGTTCCGAGGCGCCACCGTGGGGCAACGGGATTTCTCGACGCTCATGACCAAGGCGTCCGTGCTTGAGGCTATGGGGCGCACGCCGGATGCGGACAACGTGATGGATGAAGCGATGCGTTTGCCGGGCACGGACAGCGTCCAGTTTTACATCTACACGATGCGGCTTCTACGGAATGGTCGGAAAGAACGGGCCCTCAAAGTTGCAGCCGCGAACAAACAGCAGCATCCAGAGGAGAAGTATTGGCCTTACCTGGGTCTGGCGCGAAGTTATGCCGCAGCAGGCCAGAAGAAAGATGCAATCGAGAATTGGGAAGTCGTGTTGCGTAATATTCCACCGGACATGGTGAGCCGAACTGCGACGTACCAGGAGACGCTAAACAAGCTGAAAGACAGCAATCAGGCACAGACCGTCAAGCAGTAGCGGAAAGAAATTGTTAGACGGGATTGATCTTGGTGGCGGCGGTTGGACTCGAACCAACGACCTACGGATTATGAGACCGTCGCTCTAACCACCTGAGCTACACCGCCACGGTGAAAGGACGCGCAAGAAGGCAGGCTTTCGCGTTCTTCGCCGAGAAACGACGAGTCCTTCCCGCGTAAGTTCATCCTAACGTGTCGAGAGGATGACAGACAAGCTGAGGTGCCGGGACGGCAGCTGTAACACCGCGTCGCACGCAGAGACTCAGAACAAATCACAGCCGGAAACGGGTCCGGCTGTTCTATTGGTTGAGGCTGCTGCCTACCTGCGAGAAAACGTTGTTGGCGTTGGAACCGATCAGCCGGATTGTGCCCACGACGAGCACCAGGATGACAGCCAGCATGACAGCATATTCTGCGATGTCCTGGCCTTCTTCTTCATTCCATAGCCGAACCAACAAATCCGCCATGTTTCCCCCTTTGCGGCGTTCTTGAGGTAATTGTACGACTTCTCTTGAAGAGCGATGTTCGAACGAAGTGAGTTGGCGCTATTTGTTCACACGGTACAGTGAGAAAAGCAGAGTGTCAAGCAATCTGAACACCGCAACCGGAGCGGGTTTTCAGCGGCTTTCCACACAGATTCCACCGGCTTCTTTCGTGTGATTTCCGACAAGAGCTTGCAGTTTCGCCAAGGAAGTTTGACACTGGCAAACTCATGAAGACGATCGCCGTCATCCCAGCCCGTCTGGCCTCTACCCGCCTCCCTCGGAAGATGTTGCGGGAAATTGCGGGTAAGCCGTTGATAGCCAGGGTTTATGAGGGAGTTCGCGCCAGTTCGCTGTTAGTGGATGTCATCGTGGCGACCGATTCGGAGGAAATATTCAACTTCTGCCGCTCGAATGGGTTCCATGTCCGCATGACAAGGCCGTCCCACACGAGCGGAACCGGCCGAGTCCACGAGATCTCAGATCAGATCGCAGCGGACGTCTATCTAAACGTTCAAGGAGATGAGCCGCTCACAGTCCCCCAGCATATTGATTCCATGGTCAACCTTATGCAGAACCCGGAGATTTTGGTTGGTACTTTGAAGACTCCCTGCAAGCCAGAGGACATGTCATTAGCGAGTGCAGTGAAGGTCGTTACCGACTTGTCGGGACGGGCGCTGTATTTTTCGCGCGCTACGATTCCGTTCGATAGGGATGGCTCGGGCGCAAGCTATTACAAGCACCTTGGATTTTACGCGTATCGGAAGGTCGCGCTCGATCGCTTTGTGCAGTGGCCGGAGTCATCGCTGGAGAAAAGTGAAAGATTGGAACAGCTGCGCTTCCTGGAAAACGGGGTTGCCATCCATGTAGCGGAAACGCCTTACGATACGGTCGGTGTAGACACAGAAGAGGATTTACGCCGCGTGGAAGAAATTTTACGGAACTCGTGAGTCGCTATCCCCGCTGACCCGCAGGCTGCATCCGCGCCCATGTTTGAGCTGCCTCAACCCGCTTTGAGATAGCGGGGTGCGAATGGAAAAGCCATTCCACCCATTTCGAGGGTTTGCGTTCAGAAAGATTCTGACTGGCGAGCTTGTTCATCGAGGAGATGAATGGATCGACGCTGCTGATTGATTGGAATGCGTAACGGTCTGCCTGGCGTTCATTAAATCGGGAATATGCATTCAACGCGGGCATGAGAAGGACAGACAAGACTGTCGAAACTAGTACGAGCAACGGAAGATTCGCGAAATCTGAGAGCGAATCGAAAACTCCGTGACGGTCAATTGCCAAATGTAGGACCTGGTTGGCGGCCCAGAAGCCTATGAGCGTAACGCCGGCTTGCACAACGATACTTTTCACGATGTGGCGGTGCACATGATGGCCGAGTTCGTGTGCGAGGACTGCTTCGATCTCATCGGGTGAGTAATGGTCAAGGAGAGTGTCGGCCAAGATGATGCGCCTTGTGGCGCCAAGACCGGTCAATGCTGCGTTCGCTTTCTTGCTTTTTTCCGAAAGCTTCCACTTGTAAACGCCGCGCACGCGAGTTCCCGCTCGTTCGCCTAACTTCGTAAGCCGCTGCTTCAGGTCGTCGTTATCCAGCGGCTCGAATTTGTAAAAAATTGGGAAGAGCAAGACCGGAGCGACCTGCGCAAAAAGAACGAACAATCCTGTGAACACCGCCCACGCGATCAGCCACCAGTGTTCCGGTGATTGGCGAATGATGAAGTAAAGAATCTCGACGATGATCGTGGCCAGTACCAGCCCCACGAGCCACTCCTTAGCTTGATCCCATATCCATGAACGTCGGCGTTGATTCGATAATCCGTAGCGGTGCTCGAGCCTGAATCCGTAAAAGTCGAGAGCAAAACCGACGATTTTGCTCAAGAGCAGAAGCATCGCCACGTACAAGGCCAGGGCGAACGAGTACACCTCGAATCCCATGCGAAGAGACAAATCGCGCAACGCTCCTGTCCATCCAGTGACAAGCAGCACTACCAGGAAAGCGACCCCCACTCCCATATCCGCAAGGCTCAGCCAGCGTCGGATGCGGTTGTATTGTCGCGCTTCGGGCGAGTCATTCGGCAACGTCTTTTCTTCAGCCAAGTTCATTGCTAATGAGATTATCGCTGATTTAGAGAGGGTTCCGTGTTGTCCAGAGTTCAATGTACTTCTAGGACGCGAGCGGGGAGCCTGAGGTTAGCTCGCCAGCACGAATTTCTCGCCTTCGCGCAGCAGATCCTCCACCAGTTCCGGAGTCGCTGCTTCCGCATACAAACGCAGCAACGGCTCTGTCCCTGAGGCGCGGAAGAGGATCCAGGCTTCGGCGCCATTGTCAGGTTGTGGAGCATTTGGGAAATATTTCACCCCGTCTTTGATTTCCTTGTGGTTCAGCTTGAACCGGCCTAGCTCATTTCCATCTTGGGCTCTAGCAATGGCCCGTTTTTTAAGGTCGTCCGGGATGTGCATATCGCATCTCCCGTAATAGTGAGGACCGAATTCGCGCTGCAGGTCGGAAACCAGTTCCCCGAGGGGCTTGCCTTCCTCCGCCATCACGTTTGCCAGCAGCAGCGAATTCAGGACGCCGTCACGCTCGGGAAGAAAACGACCGAAGCCAATTCCGCCGGACTCCTCCCCGCCCATTAGGATCTCGCGGTCCATCATCAGGTCAGCTATGTATTTGAAGCCGATGGAAGTCTCATGGAGGGTGCGCCCATATTTTGAAGCGATGCGGTCGAGCATCTTCGTTGTGTTAAAGGCACGAACTACATCGCCCGGCCACTTTTTTCGCTCCAGCAACCAACGCAACAAAATCGCGAAGCATTTGTGTGAATCGACGAAGCTGCCATCTTCTGCGACTGCGCCAATACGATCGGCATCGCCGTCTGTTGCCAGGCCCGCATGGCATTTTTCTTTAACAACCGTGTCTTGCAGCATTTTGATGTGCGGAAGAATGGGTTCAGGGTTAATGCCTGGGAAAAGTGGATTCAGTTCCTGCCGGATCGCAACATGATCGATTCCGTGTTGGGTGAAAATTCCGCCAATTACGCCTCGCCCCGATCCGTACATTGCGTCGACGGCTAAGCGGAATTTCGCCTTTGCGATGAGCGCCAGGTCGGCGAACTTGCTGATTGCGGTAATGTAACCTTTTTTGAGATCGACCTGGTCGATGGCGGCGGATTTGCCGCTCGGCATGGCTCCGGCCGCGAGTTCGTCCTCGAGAGATTTCATTATCGACGGAGTGGCTGATCCGCCGAAGTGGCCTTTGAACTTCACACCATTCCAGTTCCACGGATTGTGGCTGGAAGTGACCATCACTCCGCCCGCAGCGCCGTTAGACTTCACGGCATAAGAAACAGCTGGCGTTGGCAAGTAATCAACCGAAATGCGAACAGGAATTCCCGCAGCGGCAATGACACCCGCCACAACATTCGCGGCCCGTTGCGAGGCGTAGCGCGTGTCGTAGCCAATGAAAACGCCAGCGTCGCTTTTTTCATGCTTCAGGACGTGAGATGCAATTGCGCCAGCCACGCGTCGCACGTTGTCGAAGGTGAAATCGTCGGCGATGAGTCCGCGCCAACCATCGGTGCCGAATTTAATGTCAGTCATAGAAATCAGCCGTCCGTCGTCGGTCGTCCGCTCTTCGCAGTGCGGCGCAACATTGATGATCGTCAAGTACTGATGACGGAGATTGCAGGACGGCTCATACCAGTTTCTTCAGTCTCTTTTCATCTAGATGCTTTACGACTTTGCCGACGTCCTGCGCTTTCTCCAGTGTGGTGACCAGCAAGGCGTCCCCTGTGTCCACGACAACAAGATTGTTGACTCCAACCATTGCGACATATTTTTCCGGTGCATGAATGTAATTGTTGGCCGCGTTCAGGGCAAAACTTCCCGATGCAGAGATAACGTTCTCGCCCGCAGGTTTGCTTTTTGCCACCTGGTGTTCGTGCAGAGCAGTCCAGGAGCCCAGGTCATTCCATCCGAAATCCGAAGCAAGGCAGTAGATGTTCGATTTGCCCTCACCTTTTGCCGAACGAGGCTCAAGCAAAGCATAGTCCACGCTGATGTTTTCACATTTCGGATAGAGGCGGCGAAACGTGTCCGTGAATTTCCGGCTCCCGTATGCGTTCGCGATTTTGTCGAGCAACTCTGCCGTTCTTGGCAGATGCTCCCGAAGCACATTCACCAAGGTGTTTGCGCTCCATAAAAACATGCCGCTATTCCAAAAATAATTTCCAGCGGAAAGGAAGAGCGCGGCTCGCTCCGCGTCGGGCTTTTCAGTGAAGCGACGCACGCGCAGAGATCCATTCGCATCGTCAGCACCCACTTCGATGTAACCGTATCCAGTTTCCACGCGGGTGGGGCGCACCCCCAGCACCACGATATTTTCGCCCGCTGATGCGATCTCAACTCCTTTGCGCAATGTGTTTCGGAACATTTCGGGGTCGCTGATCACATGGTCGGAAGGAAAGAGGCCAAGCACTGCAGAGGGGTTTTGCCGCATGAGCAGAAAAGCCGCCAGTCCGATCGCGGGAGCGGTGTTGCGACCAACCGGCTCGGCTATGATTTGAGATCTTTGCAAGCGTGGCAACTGTCTGGCAATCAGGGCCGCTGAATCGTCATTCGTGATCACGAGGAAACGGGACGATGGCGCGAGCGGAGAAAGCCGAACAACTGTCTGCTGGATCATCGTTTGTTTGCCGTCGAGTGCGAGCAGCTGTTTGGCGCGTCTCTTCCGGCTCAGTGGCCAGAAGCGCGTGCCGCGTCCTCCGGCTAAGGTCACGGGATAGAAGTTGGGGATCGTTTGTGGCACAAGTTGAGGCGATTCAGATTGATGATTTTAGATTTTAAAATGCAAATTCAGCTCGTGCTTCACCTTGTCTAGAATTCTCGATTCATGCGAGAAAGTGTCTACATCCTTGTTTTCGGTTCAGGCAGTAGAACGCCAGGAACATAGGCCTTCAAAAATTCCACAGACCACTGCGGGCGCACGCGAAATGAGTTCAGACCAGCCGGAATTACAACCGCATCGCCCTTTGTCATCGTGACCGGCTCTTGCCCATCTACTTCTACGACACCGCAACCCTCAGTTACCACCATAACGTGTGCTGAATTCTTGCCAGCTTCGTCCCGAGTGCAGAGCTCTATCACGTCTTTCACATCGAAAAAGTCCACGACGAAATACGGTGCTTCAATGAGAGCCGATCGGCGATTGCGAGATGTGCCTATCGGCGCTGGCGCAGGACGAAGCGTCTTTCCTGATGCAACCTGCTCCTTCACACATGCCAGCCCGTGCTCCAGATGCAACTCTCGCGGACGCCCGTAATCATACAAGCGATAGGTGGTATCCGACTGCTGCTGGGTCTCAACGATAATCGATCCGGGCCCGAGAGTGTGGACCGTACCGCCTGCGACATAAATCATGTCACCAGTGAAGACATCCATCCAGCGCAACAATTCTTCCGCGCGCTTCTCATCAATGGCCTTGGCAAGTTGCTGTTTTGTAACACCCGGCTGTAAGCCCAGTGCAATCTGCGCCCCTGGTTTTGCGTGCGCTACGTACCAGCATTCCGTCTTTCCCCAAGGTTCGCCGCGCTCCTGCGCAGCAATATCGTCAGGATGCACTTGCACTGAGAGTTTTTCGTGCGGGAACAGGAACTTGGTCAGAAGAGGAAAGCGCTTTGGATCGCGAGGGGCCTCTCCAACCAGTGTTCGTCCTGATTCTTGCGTGATAGCGGCGAGCGTCTTTCCGGCGAACAGACCATTCGCGACGACACTGTTGTCACCCGTAAGCCATGCTTCTCCGATGCGCTCTGCGAACTTGTTGTTCGGGTATATCGGCGCGAGATCCGTCGTTCCCCACGGGCGCGGATCAAACAGCGGAGTCATCAACAATGGATAGAGTGCGCCCATGGTCCCTGAATGAAAGGCCGCCGGTCTGGCGGCCTGCAAAAACCAGTTCCTCTCTTACTTTCTACGGATAGTAGATTGGCGAAAATCTACAGCCCAGCAAAATAGCTCCGCATGCGGTCCAGTGCCTTGTCCACATTCGCCATTGAAGTCGCATAAGAAATGCGGACATGCTCGGTAGTTCCGAATCCCTCGCCAGCCACGGTTGCAACGTGCGCTTTGTGCAGCAGACCGCTGGCAACATCCCCACCCGACTTGAGACCGCCACGGCCGAAAAATTCGGACACATTCGGGTACACATAGAACGCACCTTCAGGGAGCGTGCATTTGATTCCCGGAATAGTCCGCAAACCCGTGACGATGTGGTCCCGCAACTCGATGTACTCTGCGCGCATGTCGGCGACACACTGCTGTGACCCGTTCAGCGCTGCTACAGCAGCCTTCTGGACGATGGAGGTGGGGTTCGAAGTCGATTGGCTCTGCAATTTCGTGACTGCGCTAACGACGGCTGCCGGGCCCAGCGTATAGCCGAGTCGCCATCCGGTCATCGCGTAGGTTTTTGAGAGCGAGCCCACGACGAGGAACCGGTCACGATACTCGGTTAGCGATCCGACTGAAAAGTTCTTACCCGTGTAGTTCAGGTACACATAACACTCATCTGAAATGACCCAGATCCCCCGTTCATGAGCGAGCCTGATCACCTCAGTCATGTCTTCGGGACTCATCACAGCGCCGGAAGGGTTCGAAGGCGAATTCATGATGATCAGCTTGGTCTTCGACGTGATCAGGCGGGAAACCATGTCCGCCGTGACGCGAAAACCTTGCGACTCGTCTGCATGTACCAGCACGCAGCGGCCGCCGACGTAATTCACCATGTCTTTGAAAGAAACCCAGTAGGGAACCGGAAGGATAACTTCGTCGCCATGATCGACGAGCACGGAGATAGTATTGAAAAGCGCATGTTTGCCGCCGACAGACGCGCATACCTCTTCGCGCTTGTATGCGGAGCCGAAGTCGGTCGCGTGACGCTTGAGGATGGCATCCTTCAACTCGAGCGTTCCACCAACGGCCGTATACTTCGAAAAATTTGCGTTGATTGCCGCAATCGCCGCTTCCTTGATGTGCGCAGGTGTTGAGAAGTGCGGCTCACCGGCGGTCATGTCCACCACGTCAATTCCTTGTTGGCGCAATTTTTCAGCTTCGGCTACTGCGGCCATGGTGGCCGAAGGCTCGATGCGGTTAATGCGGCCTGCGAGTTGCACTGCGCGGGAAACATCCGTGGTAGCTGTCGTCATTACTTCTTTTTCCTCTTAGCCTTCTTCGGTTCGGGATGCGTGTCGTGATTGAATCGAAATGCTGGATCCATTTTTGCTTTGAGTTTCTGTGCGACCAGTTCTGGTACCAGGCAGTCCACGGACCCACCGAGCTGAGCAATTTCTCGGACCAGGCGCGAACTCAAGTATGAATACTTTTCTGCGGGCATCATGAAAACCGTTTCCAGTCCCGGTTGAAGTTTGCGGTTCATGAGCGCCATCTGTAGTTCGTATTCGTAGTCGCTAATGGCCCGGATGCCTCGCAATACGGCGGATGCGCCAATCTTCATCGCGTATTCGACGGTCAGCCCGTCGAAGGTATCGATCTCCACGTTCTCAAATTCCGAAGTCATCGCTTCCAGCATCTTGCGCCGATCTGAAAGGCTGAACAGTGGCTCCTTCTCCGGATTGCGAAGGATGGCGACTGTCAACTCATCAAAAATCTTGCTACCCCTCTGGATCAAATCCAGATGCCCGTTCGTGGGCGGATCAAATGACCCGGGATAAACAGCGGTGACTCGTTTCAAGCTCCCTCGCTTGCACAGGACAGGGCTGAAGAAACTACGATTCTATGCGGCGTTGAAAGAGGATGGCAAATTGTTTGGAATCAAGCTTCAGGTCTCATGTTGCGCGGGCAAAAAATAAGGACGGACCGGGCGGCCCGTCCTTATGCAGTTACTTGAAATGGGTTTACCTTCTTGCCGGAGCTTTGCCTTCCGTGCCTGTAGGCATGGTAGCGACTTTGCTCTGAGTCTCAGGCGCTGGCGTTGCCACGGCCGGAGTCAATCCCAGGGTTTTCCGCACCTCGGTTTCAATTCTGGCCGTTGTGTCCTTGTTGTCTTTGAGGAACTGACGCGCATTCTCACGTCCCTGACCGATCCGCTCATTCTTGTAGCTGAACCAGGAACCGGATTTTTCCACGATGTTATTGTTGACAGCCAGGTCTAACAGGTCACCCTCTCTCGAGATTCCTTCGCCATACATGATGTCGAATTCGGCTTCGCGGAAGGGGGCTGCGACCTTATTTTTCACGACTTTGACTTTTGTTCGTGAACCCACGACCAGGTCGCCTTCCTTGATTGCAGCGATGCGGCGGATATCGATTCGCACAGAAGAATAGAACTTGAGCGCGCGACCGCCCGTCGTCGTTTCGGGATTACCAAACATGACGCCAATCTTTTCGCGAATCTGATTGATGAAAATCAGGCAGGTGCGGGATTTCGATACGATGCCGGTGAGTTTGCGCAACGCCTGAGACATGAGCCGGGCTTGCAGACCCATGTGGCTGTCGCCCATCTCGCCGTCTAGTTCGGCCTTGGGAACGAGAGCTGCAACTGAATCAACAACCAGCACATCGAGCGCTCCCGATCGAACCAGGGCTTCCGCGATTTCGAGTGCCTGTTCACCATAGTCTGGCTGGGACACGAGGAGATTATCGACATCGACTCCCAATTTCTTGGCGTAAATGGGATCCAGCGCGTGTTCGGCGTCGACGAAAGCCGCCATGCCTCCCGACTTCTGCGCCTCGGCAATCACCTGCAATGCGATCGTTGTCTTGCCCGACGATTCAGGCCCGAATATCTCGATGACCCTACCGCGCGGGAACCCACCGACGCCCAACGCGGCGTCGAACGAGATTGCTCCAGTCGGGATAATTGAGATTGGCACCACTGCTTCTTTCGACCCCAGCCGCATAATGGAGCCCTTGCCAAACTGTTTTTCGATCTGCGAAAAGGCCAGGTCGATCGCCTTCGTCCGTTCATCGGGCATATGAATGCCGCTCCTTAAATGGTGGGTATGAGAACCCACGTAGGGTACAACGACCGGCTGGAGGGTCGTAAGTGCTCACGATCACCGCGAGTTCGGTCACTATATCACTTAGCGAACAAAAAGCGAAACAGGAAAATCTCGCGGCGAACCTTGGGAGCCACCTTACCGATTAATCCGGGTCGCGCACGATGAGGGTAATCGCGATCAGGTATCCGACGAGGAGAATGCTGAGAAGGATTCCGTTGAACTGGTACATTTCTTTCGGCATAGAGCCATTTCAAACTCTCTTGCGCCAAGACGCCGTAGGCGATGTCACCAACCCGTGTGATTTAGCTCACAATAGAGGCGTCCCTACCTTTTCAGCAAATCGATGGGTTCACGCACATCATGGACTCGAAAATACTTGGCCAATGCTGGGTAACGATTGGCAACTGCCTCGTACATCGCATAGGCCACATTGCGATAGGACCAATGACCCGCGGGGGTGGTACGCAGTTCAGAGATATAGAGGGCCTCCGCAAAGTCCATCTTGAAGAGGGTTCGCTTGCGGAAGGCCAGCGGAATCACGTATTGGGCGTTCTCGGCGGGTTCTGCGATCCCCTTCTTCTCGAGTTTTTCAGCAACTGTCCGTGCCCGCGACATCGCTTCGTCGTAGATCTGCTCGACGCCCCCGGCCCTGAGTTCCTCCGGCATGTCATAGCCATGCAACGTCGTGAAATCCTGCATGATCTGCACACATCGGCGATGCCGGTGCATATCGCGGAAACCGCCAATATCCATCAGGATGTCGAATCGAAATTCGGAGCCGGCGCGGAATCCACGGAGTAGCTCATCGTGCTTTCCGCGATGCCGCAAGCTCAAGTCAATGATCTCTCGTCGGCGGGTCTCGCCTGCATCCTCGACGGCACTTCGCAACTGCCGGTACGAATAATGGCAATGCTCATAGAGCAGCGACGTCGCCAGTTCCACTTCCAGCGGCTCCTCGTCGAGCATGTCGACCATGGGTGCGTCCTGGATTGCCGCACTCTTCATCAAGTCAGCTGCAGCCTGCTGCAGCTCGCGCCGGGTCTCGATTTCGTATGGATTCGGGTCGGCATATTTCACGAGTGTGGGCGCGACTCGGACTTCGCGAAGGAGTTCCCGCTCGGCTCTTTCTCCTAGTTCGGGATTCACATCACGGATGCGTTCCACAAGATCATGCAGTGCATCGGAGTTCGCGTTGTACGCAGGCGAACAGGCGGCTTTTTTCATCAATTCCGCAAGATCCCGGATTTCTTTGTGAGGATCTGAGAGCAGGTGCGAGAGCTGTGTCTCGAGAGTACGAGCATTCACGATCTCGCCCAACGACGTATTTGTGGCTAACGGAAGCAGGTAACGCGAAATGTCGAATGCTCGAGCCTTCAGGGTGCGCTCGTAGGCTTCCTGCTTCATGTCTTCGGGCTTCGGGGTAATGCTTGCGAGATACCCCGCCATCTTCTCGGAGATTTGCTCGTAGACCGAGAACAGATGATCGATAGTCTCGCGATATAGCGCTCTTGCTTCGCGGTCGGAGCCGAAGTCCGGAATGTAGTAACCGCTCTTCTTGAAGTCCTGGTATCGAGTTGAACGTTCCTGCCCGTCCCAACGCTGCTCGTCGGCGATCGCGATAGCGGCCAGAATGGAGAGTTTCTCGATGGCCAGCGCGATGTGCGCCAGGTCTGCGATTGAGCGGTGGCCATATTGGAAGTAGAAGGTATTGAGAAACTTCTCGGCCTTCTGGCTGCTGATTTCCTTGAGTGACTCTTTCATCGAGAGAGCCGAGCGCGAATACTTCGCCATGGCGTAAGCCTGCACTTCTGGCTCAACGCCATAGACTGCGAACACCTCGACCGCTGGCTTTTCTTGATTTTTTTCGGTGGATGAGAGAGGAGCTGTAGTCACATCAATCATGGGAGTTTGAACACTTAATGTAGTACGGGCGCTGTCGTACGTACATGGCAAACGTGCGCGATTCGGCTCGGCAGAGGGGGACTTACCTCTGTTACTTCTCAATTTCGCGCGAATCTTTTATAAGGGTAATTCATCTTATAAAGGACTCCACAAAAAGGATCCATCTCATTTTCTGCATGGGTGTGTTGCGTACAGTTCTATTCTTGTCTTTTTTGAGCTCTTTAGCTGTTGGTCAGGCTGTGTTGGCCGGTGTTGATAGCGGGTCTGCGATCCCAAAAGCCGGGGATACGGCTCTTCTGGTCAGGCTAATTTCTCCATCGAATTCCGACGGTTTCGCCGCCAGTCTCAGCTCGACTTCTAAGGCATCCGAGTCGCATTTAACCCCTGAGCTTGCCCTAGACGTCTATCAACGGCGCGCCTCTCAGCAAGGCTCAGACCTGGCCGCCTACTCGGCCGCGACGGTGATCCGCGCCCAGCTGCCCAGAACTTCTCAACAAGGTGAGTTTGAGCTGGAACGTCATTACGCCGCTCCGCGGACCCTCGAATTCAAGCCGGTTCGCTACTCTGGCGACAGTTTCGTAAAAAGCAACATCATCGCCCGGTTGCTCCAATCTGAGGTCGATCACGTCCAAAAAGGCGATACCGTCGCTACGGCGATCATCCCAGCGAATTACAAATTTTCCTACAAAGGTACCGCGCAAGTTGCTGGACGTGACACCTACGTTTATCAACTCAAGCCACACAAAAATCGCGTGGGCCTTTTCAAAGGGCGCGTCTTCCTCGACGCTTCTACAGGAAGCCTTGTTCGCACCGAAGGGAAAATAGTCAAGTCGCCTTCATTTTTCGTGAAGAACATCGAGTTTCTGCAAGACTTCGCCGATTTTGGACGCTTCACTTTCCCGGTCCGGCTCCACTCGGAAGCGACTGCTCGTATCGTCGGACGCACAATCGTGGATATCGAGAATCGCGATTTCCAACCGGTTGCTAGCACGGTCGAGACAGCCCGTGCGGGTCAATGATCTCGCCGTTTCGAGATCCATGCCCGAGTTGATTCAAAAGACGTCACGCCAGCAGTGAAATAGAATTTCTTCATGCACCGTCTGCTGCGGGTGACCGCTCACCGTCCTTGGCCTGTTCCCGATCGACCATGGATTATGCGGCAGAACTGGCACGATTTGTTGTTCATGCACTGGCCGCTCCCACCTCAAGATTTGCGGCCGCTGGTTCCCGCACAGCTCGAGCTCGATTTATACGGTGACCAAGCCTGGATCGGTGTGGTGCCGTTCTGGATGAGCGGCATTCGCAAGCGTGGGCTCCCTCCCATGCCAGGCTTATCGCGTTTTCCTGAGCTCAACGTACGAACTTATGTTCGCTGTGGGAAAAAAGCGGGTGTGTACTTCTTCAGCCTCGATGCTGCAAACTCCACGGCTGTCTGGGCAGCCCGCAAGTTTTATCACCTGCCGTATTTTCGGGCTGAAATGCGCGCTGAGGAACGCGGTGAAGAAATTGTGTATTCCTCACGAAGACTCGAGAGTTCTGCGGAATACTCTGGCCGGTATCATCCCGTGAGCGACGTAAAACTACGCGTCAAGGGCTCGCTCGAGCACTTCCTCACGGAGCGCTACTGCTTATACACCATTTCGGAAGGCGAAGTTTATTGCGGGGATATTCACCACCCACCGTGGCCTTTGCAGGACGCTATTGCAAACGTGACTAAAAATTCGATGGCTACAGCTGTTGGCATTACTCTTCCGCCCGCTGCGCCACTACTGCATTTCGCGAAAAGGCTCGAAATTCTGATCTGGCCGCTAGAGCGCGTGTGAAGTTCAATACTTCAAAGCGCCAAGAAACGACACACATCAAGTGCGTCGAAATGTGCAGCTCTCAGTTTTCATTGATCGTGCTCTGATCGTTCACTATGCTTGAATCTCGCGATGGAGCATGGCCCACAAACACTCCTGTTGGAGATGTTCGCAATCTTTCTCGCCGCAAAGGTGACAGGCGAGATTTTCGAGCGGCTTAGTCTGCCTGCGGTGTTAGGTGAAATCCTGGCGGGAGCACTCATCGGGCCTTTCGCCTTGGGATGGGTGCAACCGAGTGAGTTCACTCACTCAATCGCTGAAGTAGGTGCGATTTTTGTTCTCTTTCACGCGGGACTTGAGACCAGCCCCAACGATCTGATCCGTGTAGGTCCCAAAGCTTTGCTGGTCGCGGTATGCGGCATCATCGTCCCGTTCGGCCTTGGTTACGGCTACATGCACTTGCGCGGGGATGGATTGACCGAATCCATTTTCGTTGGAGCCGCCATGGTCGCGACCAGCGTTGGAATCACAGCACGTGTGCTTGGGGATCTCGGCGTGCTCTCAAGTTCGACGGCGAAGATCATACTCGGCGCTGCTGTGTTCGATGACATTTTAGGAATGCTCCTTCTCGCGGTTGTCGAAGGCCTCGCGCGTGCCGGCGGAGTGCAATGGATCAAACTCGGAGTAGTCGCAGTTGAAGCTGTTGCGTTCGCGCTTTTCATGATCTTTGTTGGCCCGCATATCGTGCGGCGCGCCAGTTCGCGCGTTGAGAATCTTTCAACGCGGCATGCGTCCCTGATTGTTGCCTTGATCGTGTGTCTCTTCCTGTCGTGGCTCTCGTCCGTAATCGGAATGGCTGCGATTATCGGCGCATTTTTTGCAGGCATGATTTTTGCCGATTATGCAGGCGACTGGCATTTATTACCGCGTGTTCATGCGATTACAGAATTCTTGGGACCATTCTTTTTCTTTTCCATTGGGGGGCAGTTGAATGCACGTCTGTTCAACGGTGAGCTGCTGGTTGCCGCGACAGTAATCACTCTGTTGGCGATCTTTTCGAAAGTGCTTGGATGCGGCCTGCCTGTCCTCAAGGACGGCTGGCACTCCTTTTTTGCGGTTGGGGTTGGCATGATGCCGCGAGGCGAGGTTGCGCTCATCATTGCTCTGGTCGGCCTTAACTCTCGAATCGTGACTCAATCTACCTACGCAATTGTGGTGTTCATGACCGCGATCACCACGCTACTGGCACCGCCTGTACTACGTCACATCTTCCGACCGGAACGCTTGTCTGCCCTACAAGAGCGCATTCGAGAAGAAGTTGAAGAATCTCCTGTTCTCTAACCACTTGCGCACTCATCTCATTTGCTTCGATTTATAATCCCGGTTCACTCAGGAGCACTGCATGACGTTAGAAGGACGTGTTGCGCTGGTCACGGGCGCTTCGCAGGGCATTGGACATGCCATCGCACTACGTTTGGCATCAGCGGGCGCGAACGTGGCTGTTGCTGCCCGAAATCAAGAAAAACTGGATGCGTTGGTGCAGCAGATTACAGCGACGGGCGGGAAAGCAGTTGCATTCACGCTCGACGTGGCTGACGAAGAACAGATCAAGTCTGTTTTCAAAAATGTGATCGCGCAGTTTGGAAAGATCGAGATTCTGGTCAACAACGCCGGCATCACTCGCGACCAGCTGGTGATGCGAATGAAACGCGCTGATTGGGACGCTGTAATCAACACAAACCTGACGTCCGCCTATCTCTGCACACAGCAGGCGATCAGTTCCATGCTGAAGCAACGTTGGGGCCGGATCATCAACGTAACGAGCATCTTCGGCCAGATCGGACAGGCGGGGCAAGCAAACTACGCTTCATCGAAAGCCGGGCTGATTGGGCTCACGAAAGCGATTGCCCGCGAAGTGGGATCACGCAACATCACGTGCAATGCCGTGGCGCCGGGATTTATCGAGACTAGTATGACATCGGTGTTGGGCGACGAATTCAAACAACATGCGCTGAAGAACATTCCGCTTGGTCGAATTGGAACTCCTGAAGATGTGGCTCACGCGGTTGCTTTTTTAGCCTCAGATGATGCGTCCTACATTACCGGACATGTGCTCGACATCAATGGTGGTTTGCACATGGGTTAGTGGCTGCTCTCCATGATCTATTTGCTTTACGTCGTCGTAAAACTGCTCGCGTACTCTGCCTGGTGTTGGGTAGGGCTGCGATGGCTACGCAACGTAGGATCAATCGGCGCTGCGTCAGGTTATGGAATTTTGCGGCTTTGCGTCGGCATTGTTTTCGGCGTTGTCATCTTTTTCAGCTACCAACCACCGGCGAACAACCTTTTGACGCCGTACGTTGAAATCTATGTGCCCATTCGCCTACTAGAATGGCTCATTATTGCCGGAGTCTTCGCGATGAAGTCCGCTACTTCCTTGCCAAGAGGGAAGGCATTGCTCTGGTGCCTCGGCGGAATCCTTGTATCCTTCGCAGCCGACCTTGCATCCCCTGAAGGGGTGGCCGGTCATTTCTGCATCGGGCGCTGCCTTTGCTGACCCTAGGGGATATCTAATGAGTGTGGGAATTAGTTCTGCGACCGAGTTCGTGATTAAACAGGCCGAAACTCCTGCGGATATCGCGCGGGTCCGCGAGCTCTTTCAGGAATACGCAAAGGCTCTCGGCTTCAGTCTGTGTTTTCAGGGCTTCGATAAAGAAGTAGCCGAACTTCCAGGTGATTACGCTGCACCTGCAGGCCGTCTTCTGCTGGCAACATGCGATAGTCGACTTGCAGGGTGCGTGGCGCTGCATCCTTTAGCGAACCCGGGATCCGATCAATGTCTTTGCGAGATGAAGCGTCTTTACCTCCGACCGGAATTTCGCGGAAAAAGGCTCGGCCGAATACTTGCGGAGCGGATTATCGAGGAAGCGCGCTCGGTTGGATACAGTCACATGCGTCTGGATACCATCGCTTCGACCATGTCAGATGCGGTTGTCCTCTATCGAAAGCTCGGTTTCCGGGAAATCGCTCCCTATCGGGAAAACCCGATTGCCAGCGCTCTGTACATGGAGTTGAATCTCTAAATTGCCGATCTCTGTTGAGTGATGCGGCAACCAGCTCACAAATCTGAAGGAGCACTATGAAGCACGCGATCCTATTCACCCTCTTTTTCGCGTTTACTCTTGCCGCGTTCGCGGCTGACGGAAAATCTGTTTCTTATAAGTCCGGCGACGAAACTGTGCAGGGCATGTTGTATTCCCCCGCAGGCAACGGACCTTTTCCGGCGCTGGTTGTGATCCATGAGTGGTGGGGATTAAATGACTGGGTAAAGGAGCAGGCATCGAAGCTTGCCGATCAAGGGTACGTCACGCTTGCGCTCGATCTCTACCGCGGCAAGGTTGCGACGTCTCCCGATATGGCGCACGAACTAATGCGCGGAGTGCCTGATGATCGCGCCGGCCGCGACCTGCATGCTGCAGTGGAATTCCTGCAATCGCAATCGAACGTCAACAAACAGAGACTCGGCGTCATTGGATGGTGCATGGGCGGTGGTTACGCGCTAAACGCAGCATTGAACGAACCGAATCTCAAAGCTGCGGTCATCAACTATGGCCACCTCGCCACGGACAAGGCGCAGCTCGCAAAACTGAATGCGGCGGTTTTGGGAATCTTTGGCGCGAAGGATCGGGGGATTCCAGTTGATGACGTAAACAAATTCGCGGACGCCCTGAAGCAGGCCGGCAAAAAAGTCGAAATCAAGATTTATCCTGACGCGGGACACGCTTTCGAGAACCCCAACAACAAAGAGGGATATCGCGGGGAGGATGCAGCGGACGCGTGGACGCGCACTGTTAGTTTTTTGGCGGCTCAACTGAAGAGCTGATGCTTTGTTGATTCATGAGGGAAAGAGATGACCGCGACCCTCAGGTCAAATACGAAATACGTCACATTGACTTGTGACGGTTTTCGATAAAAGAACTCACGTCACATGCAGTGGAAATCTTAATCAATTTCCTCTTGCCAGACGGTACTACTCTGGTTACTATGCAGCCTATCTTCGCGAGCCTCGGCAGGCTTTTTTCGATCCGCGTATGAACATCGGCGAGACCATCCGAAACTACCGGCTGCAAAAAGGAATGTCGCAAGGCGACATCGAAAAGCGCACCGGACTTCTACGCTGCTATCTCTCCCGTGTCGAAAACGGACACACCATTCCGTCGCTTGATACTTTGTCAAAGATTGCAGGGGCGATGGAACTCCCGCTTTCGCAGTTTTTCTCGGAGTCCGGACACACGAATGGCAACAAGGGATTACCCCAGCTCTCCGACGACGAAGTCCGCTTTCTAAGCCAGATTCGTCGCTATGCAACTAGTCTCAACGACAGCGATCGCAAGCTGGTGCTAGCCATGGTCAAAAAGATGGCCGCGAGCGCCGCTCGCTAGCAACCGTTTCTGTAACGATTCTGATAACTTCTGCGCAAAATTTTACGACAGGATTTCTCGTGCCAGCAGGAACGTGTTGGCATGCGCTCGTGCGGTGAGCTCGATTGGAACTGAGTATCCACCACCTAAAGTGATCACAAACGGGAGTTCTCGTTTCCGCACTGACTCGAATACCACCCGATCGCGTTGATGGAGCCCTTCGGGTGAGAGCGCCAACCTACCCAGTGCATCGGACTTCAGGACATCTACGCCAGCCTGGTAGAAAATAATCTGCGGCTTGAAAGCCCAAACTCGTGGCAGCGCTTCAAGCAAAATTTGAAGGTATGCATCGTCCCCGACGCCCGCATCCAGGGCGATATCAAATTTGCTGATTTGTTTGCGGAGCGGGAAATTGTTTTTGCAGTGAATTGAGAACGTGAGCACTGATGGATCGTCCTGGAAAATTTGAGCAGTGCCATCCCCCTGGTGAACGTCCAAATCGATTACAGCAAATCTCTCGAATCTACGCGCAGCCTGGAGCTTGCGGATGGCAACCGCAATGTCATTGAAGATGCAGAAACCGGCTCCTTCCGCATAGAAGGCGTGGTGCGTGCCACCCGCGAGGGTGCCTCCCCAACCGTTTTTGAGCGCCTCATCGGTCGCTGCGAGCGTTGCCCCCACGGAAGCGAGAGTGCGTTTCACGAGTTCAGGCGACCAGGGAAAGCCGATTCGCCGAATGGCGGCGTCGGAGAGCCGTCCACGAACGAAGTCTTCGACGTAGGCTGGATCGTGACTGAGTTTGATGGTCGTCAGATCAGACAAGGGCGCCGGCTCGAATTGAAAGAATCCGGTACGCTCGAGCAGGTCGCGCAGCATGCGGTACTTGGCAATCGGAAACTTGTGTCCGGTTGGAAGGGGTAGCGCGTGCGAATCGGTGTAGTACAAACGCGGTAGGCTTGGATTCTCAGACAAGTGGATTCGCTGTTATCAGTGTCCACCTAGGTCGAGGCCGAACGAGGGCTTATCGCGGGTTCCAGTGACCTTGATCGGCAAACTCGTTTTGTCGCCTTTGCGGAAAAACGGATCGAACGGTTTCAGGAGGAAAGATTTGATTCCCGTTTGTGTCTGCGAAAGTTTCGCTTGCAAGATCAGATGCCCGTGGAAATCGAGTTCTTCCGTTTTGAGCCCGTACTTGCCAGAGAGCTGAACGCTAGCGCCCGGCACTGAAAACGTGAGCTGCTGAAAGCTGAGCACGCCTCCGCCTAACGCAAAATTGCCCTTCAAGTCTGAAATGCTGCTACCGGCGTCTTCATCTTCAGGATGACCTTGTCCCCGGCGGCTCAAACTTTCGAGTTTCTCGCGTACTTCTTTGTTCGTGAACTGGGCAGCGCCGACGCCGAATTTTCCGTTAAGCTTTAGGCGCTCGATGATATCGCTTTCACCTGGATTGAGATCGAACTTGGTATTCAGGCGGACAGAGCCTGTCATAAGGGGCTTTTCAGCTTTCACGACGAGGTACAGCAAGTCTTCAATTCTCCCCTTATCAATGACGACGTCAAGGAGGACTTCTCGCCCTTTATTGTCCGGGGTCTTCGCAACCATGCCGTTCGCGACAATGAAGGTATTTCGAAGCCGGGCGTTCACCGGATGAAGATAAGTGTTGCCGTTTGTACCATCGACAGTGGCGTCGTAATCAGTAGTCAACGACATCGGATGTCCGCCGACCGTCACTGTGAAGTTTGGTGTGGTGGTTTCTCCCTGGACCCCGAGTTCTTCGAGCGGACCGCCATATTTGCCGGTTGAGTGTAGCAAGCCCCCAATGCCGTTGAATTTTCCGAGATCAGCGTTAGCAAACGTGTACGTGGCATCAAGAGGAATGTCTCCGGGCTCATCCGCATTCCAGGGACCGAATTTGCCCTTCGTGTCGATATCGCCTGGAGGAGTGTCGATGGTGAGCTTCGCGGTAAAATCGGCGGCGCGGTCAAGACCCACGTCGCGCATCACCAGGCTATGGATATCGTATTGATGAGGGGGCTTGTCAGCTTGCTTCGGCTGCATGACCATCACTGCATCATCACAGGTGATTACTTCGACGAACGCAGGGAAATTCTTTGTTTTTTTCCAATTCATCCGTGGCTGTTTGTCGTCTTTTTTGGGCGGAATGGTGATCTTCATTCCCCGCAATCGAATTCGGTTGATATGCCAAGGTCGACGCCATATTCCCCGGATAGGGGCTTCGGCCCAAAATTCCTGGATAGAAAACAAAGGTGGAACATCGGTCCGACCTTCATGACGAAGCACCAGCCCTGTTCCGTGGAGCCGGGCAACGGGCCAGATCGAAACGTCGAAATCCTTCAAGTCAACATCACTCTGGAAACGATCCTCTAGCATTTCAATGGCGGCTTGGCGTAGGCCCGGTCCCCAACGGTGCACAGCCCAGCGCGAAAACACGTAGCCAATGACGAACAGGAGGAGGAGGGCGATAGCGAGACTTCGCCATGTGAACCAGCGGCGCTTTGAATTTGAGGAAGCCATCGAAGGTGTTACAGGCCGGGAATAGTGCGCGCACACGAAATGCCCCGAGCATGTTTGTGCAGTGTAGCGCACCAACTACGAACCAAGGACTAGGGTGAAAACTTGAGAAGTGAGCAGGATTTCATATGGTCCCAGTTGCTAACGGAAGATGATTTAATGGATTATGTCTTCTGACCAGCCTAGGGTAACCGCTCGCACTGCAGCCGGATTGTGCGATGACTGCGTGCACAAGAAATCAATCGTGTCCGCGAGCGGATCAGAATTTGTGCAGTGTCAAAGAGGTTTGAGGGACCGCACATTTCCCAAATACCCGCGCTTGCCAGTGCTGTCTTGTGGCGGCTACGAGAAAAAACCGAAGAATCAACATAACAATTCCTATTGACAACTCTCAAGACAGTGCCAGAATGACGCCAACTGTGGGTGAGGCTCTGGCATGACTATCCTTGAAACGACTTCGTATTTTCAGTGTTGCAAGACTGGAAACATCCCGTTGTTGAGTGTTCTTGTGACTGGCTTTTTGTTGCTTTTGGTTGCTGGTACAAGCTTTGCGCAGGACACGTTTGCCGTGCGTAATCTTAACAAGCAAAAATGGCCCGAAGCTGAGGCCAAGCGCATTTACCTACTTGCGACGCAGGCGGTAGAACGCGAATTTAAGCTCACCCATTCCGTGCATCCCAAGTTCACGCTCGTGCTCGGATACGCAAATGATCAAATGGACACTACTTCGGGCGAATTGCGCCTTACGAAATGGGACCGCAGCCTTTTCACTGATGGTGTAATCCTATTTTCCATGGAGCAAGTGCTGACCCCAGACGTCCGGCGCGAACTGATGCGGCGCACGCTCAAAGCGGCCGACTCAACCGTCTCGGTCGACGAAGAAAAGGATAAAGTTTTTGCGGTGCCGATTGCCCCCATGTCGGCTGAGCTTCCGCCCGTTTCGTCTCCTCGCCGATAACCTGTTTCCGGTTTTTTTCATATAAGGAACCCGGGCCTGTTCTGTGCACTTGCGATCCAGCTTTCACCGCACTTATAGTGAGAGTTCTTTCTGATGAGGTGAAAGCATGGACGTTTCGCAATTCTTTAATGAGTTGGACGAACGCATTCGTAAATATGATCTGTTGTGCCATCCGTTTTATCAGGCATGGAGTTCCGGCAAGTTAACGAACGAGGACCTGCGCGAATATGCGCAAGACTATTATCCACACGTGCAGGCATTCCCAACCTACCTAGCGGAGTTTGGGGTGCGGTTGCCTGACGGAGAGATGCGCAGAGCGGTGTTAGCCAACATGAGCGATGAAAAGGGTGGAGAAGATGTGTTTGGCGAACCAGCTCGGTCGCACGCGGAACTTTGGCTGGATTTTGTGGAGGGTATGGGCGCTCCGCGTTCGCGCCGTGGCAGAGAAGCGGCTCCTGCCATGAAGCGTTTGATGATGTCCTTCCACCACGTGGCTGCTGAAGGAATGCCCGAAGAAGCCTTAGCTGCTTTCTATGCACACGAATCGCAGGTGCCTCGAATTGCGGAAGCAAAAGAGGAAGGTTTGCGCAGTCTTTACGGAGCCGACGCTACAACGTACGGGTACTTCACCCTGCACAAGACTGCTGACGTGTACCATTCGAATGTCTGGAAGCAGCAGCTCGGAAAGGCCGTGAACGGCAATCCAGCAGCATCACAGCGTGCCTTGGATGCAGCGGAAGCAGCCGCAAAGGCGCTATGGCAAACACTGGATGGAATCGAGGCAGAACGCATGGCGCGTGCGGCGTAGCCAAGATTTGTGATCGACTCAATGCGAGCCACCAATTGGTGGCTCTTTTCCTTGGATGTCGCTGAAGGTCACTTCCTGCCACTCCGACGACGGAAAGTACCAATTGCTGGCACCGGCTTCGTGATTGTTTTTTTCGTGCGGACCCCAAAGCGAGCCCTCGTCGCGCCAGTAATCCATTCCCAACTGAAGAAGGGCGCCTGTCGAGATACGGACGCGCGCTCTTGCGGTGCAGCCTTCGAGATGTCCTGGGGGAATCAAGGCTCGGCCTGATGCGCTCCAAAAATGCCAGATGCGGTCGGGACGTTGGCTAACCCGCATCGAGACAGCCCGGTTTGGAATTTTGGAACGTAGCGCATCCTCCGGCATGGGTTCGTGATTGTTTTGCGCAAACCATGGGTCACGCCAATAAAGACCGCCGCGAATGCGGCCAGCATCGTGATTTAGCAGGATGTCCCGATCATCGATGCGACAGAGAAGTTCAGTCCAAGCGATTTCAACGGTTGCCGTTTCGTGTGATGGTTGTCGAATATCGGCGATGGCGGCTCCCCATAGAAGAGCGAAGCGGAACTCCGGTGGGCGCTCCAGGACGGTCACATAGCCGGTTTTGTAGCGAACTTCGTCAGGGACCCGGGGATCGTTATGCACGATGAAGGGCTCTGAGGTTTTCGCGCGGCCTTCTCTTCCAATGAGTGTGATCGGACCGCTTGGGGCATGCATGGGGACGAGCGCGAAGATCGTCGAATCCGAAACGATTCTGTAAAGAGCGCTGATGTTTCCGAAGCGAACAGCTCTTGCCCCTTGAAACGAAGTCCCATGTATCTCAATGCGAGTGCCTTCTTGGCCGCTTGTTGGGAAAAATGAGGTGATCTCGAGCTGCCCGTGTGCGAGTGTGTGAGCCAGAATGATGAGTAGCAGAATGTAAAAGCGCTTGGCCATTGCCGGTTGATTGTGAGGAGAAGCGGGGAACTCGGCTGTGATGGCTGAACAAGCCCCTTGGTCACGAGCCGAGTGAGGTCGGTAAAATCAGCTTTCGACAGGAGGGATGATGGCCAAGACTATCCCGATTGGCGCGCGTGCCGAAGTGGAAGAGACGGTTGAGTTTGAGCAAACGCTAACTGCTCACCACGCTTCTCTGCCGCCCGTGTACTCGACACCAGATATGATCCGGTTGATGGAGACCGCCGCGTTTCATGCTTTGCAGCCCTATTGTGAGGGCGATGAAATTACGGTTGGAACAGCAATCCATGTGGAGCATCGGGCGGCGAGTGGTGTTGGCGCAAGAGTGAAGGCGGAAGCTGTGCTGGAATCCTTTGACGGCAAGTTCTATACCGTGCGAGTGACAGCACGCGATGATGTTCAGGAAATAGGACGCGGTACCGTGGGGCGGACTGTTGTCAGTATTTCCAAATTCATGGCGCGACTGAGGAAGAGCGAAGGGTAATGCCAAAGACAAATTTTCGAGAGAGATGAACCATGGCGGACATTGAACAACAGAAAGCGAAGGCGATCGCATTCAGACAAATGCACCACGGTCCGAAACTCCTGGTGTTACCCAACGCATGGGATGTGATCAGTGCTCGCATCATGGAAGAAGCGGGATTTGGTGCCATCGCAACGACCAGCGCGGGAGTGGCATTTACGCTGGGATATCCGGATGGGCAGAAGATTTCGCGGGAAGAGATGTTAGCGCGCGTGACGCGCATTTCTCGCGCCGTGAGGGTGCCAGTTACTGCGGATGTGGAGTCGGGTTATGGCCATCGTCCGGAGGATGCAGCGTCAACAACGGTGGGCGTGATTGAGGCAGGCGCAGTAGGAATGAATCTTGAGGACGGAACTGCTGATCCTGCGTTTCCATTAGTGGACTTGTCGCGGCAAATCGAGAAGATACACGCCGTCCGAGAGTCGGCGATGAAGTCGAAAGTTCTAATCGTCTTGAATGCGCGTACTGACGTGTTTCTCGACAAAGTTGGGCCAGAGGAATCGCGCTACGATGCGACACTGAAACGAGTGATTGCATATCGTGACGCAGGCGCAGATTGCGTTTTCGTGCCGGGATTGAGTGAGCGGGAAGCAATTGGTCGGCTGGTGAAAGATGTCCAGTGCCCGGTCAATATCCTGGTTGGGCCGGGCTCTCCGACTGTGAGCGAATTGGAAGCATTGGGAGTGGCCCGAATTACTGTGGGATCGGCACTGATGCGAGCAACGCTAGGCAAAGTCAAAAAAGCCGTTGAAGAACTTAAGAATTCCGGAACCTACGACGAGCTTGATGACGGAATCCCGTATGCTGAAGTGAATAGTCTTTTGAGCCGCTAGCCAATGACAGTGATTGGCGTCATCTCCGACACGCATGGATTGTTAAGGCCGGAAGCGATCGAAGCTCTCCGTGGTGTTCGAAAAATCATCCATGCTGGCGATGTCGGGGAACCGAAGGTCCTTCGCGAACTCGAAAAAGTAGCTCCGGTCGTGGCGGTTCGAGGGAATGTGGATGGAGCTTGGGCGAATCACATTCCGACAAGTCAGGTCGTCGAAGTTGATGATGTTTCGATCTATGTATTGCACATTCTTGAGGAATTGGATTTGAAGCCCGAGGCGGCAGGGTTCAGCGCGGTAGTGTACGGTCATAGCCATCAACCCAAGGTGGAACAAAAGAACGGCGTCTTGTATTTCAACCCTGGGAGTGCGGGAGCGCGTCGATTCAGGTTACCAGTGAGTATTGGGAAATTAACAGTAACTCGGGGTCGTTTGTCCGCGCAGATTATCGAATTAGATGTGAGATAAGCCTCGGCTGAAAATATGCATGCCGGCGGATGGCAAGATGCTGCCGCCCGAAGATTTACAATCCAGCCAGTGTCCATCGACTTTCAGATACAAGCGACAAGTGGGCCCGCGCGCACAGGGCGTCTTACAACTCCGCATGGTGAAATCGAGACGCCGGTTTTTATGCCGGTAGGAACTCTGGCAACTGTGAAGGGGGTGTCCCAGGATCTGCTGGAAGAATTGGGCGCGCAAATCATCCTCGGGAACACTTACCATCTATATCTTCGGCCGGGAGTCGAAACTGTTCGAGCTCTGAGTGGCCTGCATGGCTTCATGTCGTGGAATAGGGCCATTCTCACCGATTCCGGCGGCTTTCAAGTTTTCAGTTTGAATGAGCTTCGGAAGGTCACCGAGGAAGGGGTGACATTCCGCTCCCACCTGGATGGTTCTTCGCATTTCTTCACTCCAGAAAGCGCGATGGCGGCACAGATTGGTTTAGGCGCGGACATCATCATGGCATTCGATGAATGCACCGAATACCCCGCAGAACAGGAGCGAACGCGGGCTTCCATGGAGCTCACCCTGCGGTGGGCGGAAAGATCAAAGAAGTATTTCGAGGAACATAAGAACGAGGTGCCTTGGGAGAGGCTCAAGGCTTCAGGTTCCGAGCTTGAGGGAGGGGCGACAAGCCATGCGACTCAGTCGCTGTTTGGAATTGTTCAAGGTGGCATGGACCTAGGTCTGAGGCGCGAGTCGGCGGAGCGAACCATGGGAATCGGTTTTCCCGGTTATGCGATTGGAGGCTTGAGCGTGGGGGAGCCTCGAGCGCGAACTCGCGAAGTCGTTGCGGCAACCCTCGAGTATTTGCCGATCGACCAACCCCGATACCTGATGGGGGTTGGAACTCCAGAGGAGGTCGTTGAATACTCGATGATGGGCGTGGACATGATGGATTGCGTGTTGCCGACGCGGGCGGCACGTCATGGGCTGCTTTTTACGTCTGAAGGAAAGGTGTCGATCAAGCAGGCGCGTTATGCGCAAGACGAGAACCAACTCGACCCGAGCTGCAGCTGCCGAGTGTGTCACCGGTACTCACGAGCATACCTTCGGCATCTGTATGCTTCGAATGAAGTGCTGGCACAGGTCCTCAATACGATTCACAATCTGAGCTACTACCTTGACACTATGAAGTCTGTCCGGCATTCTATTCAACTTGGGGGAAAGCCCCGCTTCGCTACTGAGAGTACGCAGGCGAAAACGTAGCTCGTCATCCCCGGTTCCAAGCCCAGCGGTCGAAGGATATCCGGTCTAAAAGAGAGATTCCCCAGGACAGGAACAGAGTGCGAGCGCGCTCGCGTTTCGCCGATGACCGGTGATCGGCAGATGATCCTCAGGATTGAACTTCTATCGCGGTTCGATGGGCGGTCTAAGTAATGATCATGATCGGCAACATCACAAATTTGGCTGTTTTCCAAAGTAGCTCGCCGGTTGCTGGAGGGGGTCTCGGTTTCCTCCTGCCGATCATCCTGATGTTTGGGGTGTTCTACTTCCTGTTAATTCGGCCTCAGCAGGTCCGCCAAAAGAAATGGCAAGCCATGCTGGGTGAGTTGAAGGCCGGGGATCGCGTGGTCACGAGCGGGGGGCTCAAAGGATCAATCATGTCGGTGAAAGACGATTCCCTAGTTTTGCGAGTACCTCCCGACAATTTGAAACTGGAGGTAAGTCGGGCATCGATTGTCACGGTGACCAAACCAGACGAACCGGAGAAAGAGAAGTAGTGCGGCAGCAATTCCCATTCACGCTGAATTTGTTATGACCAAGAACCTTACCTGGAAGCTCGTACTTATTGTCGCAACGCTGTTGTTTTTCCTGTTTGGCATATTTGGAGTGCCAAACAACTGGAGCGGCAAAGGACTCATCAGCGCTATCACGGATCGCATTCACCTGGGCCTCGATCTTCGCGGCGGGACGCACCTAATTTTGCAAGTGAAGGTGAATGATGCGATCAGCGTAGATTCAGATGCGGCGATGGAGCGCCTGAAAGAGGCGCTTCGGACGGCTAAGATCAATTATGCGGACATCAGTAAGCCGGACCCCGCCAGCAACCCCGACCGGATCGTAATCAAAGGTGTGCCGCCAGAGTCGAGCGGGGATCTGCGTTCGATTGCCACGGACAGGCTTGCAGAATACGACCTCGCCTCAGGTCCGGAAAATACCTGGGTCATCACCATGAAACCGCAGCTGATGGCCTCATTGAAGAACCAGGCTGTCACTCAGGCGATCGAAACCATCCGGAATCGCATCGATCAGCTCGGAGTCAGCGAACCTGTCATTCAGGAACATGGCCTCGGGCAGTACCAGATCCTGGTTCAGCTTCCCGGCGTTGACGATCCGGCACGCGTAAAAGAAATCATGCAGTCCACCGCAATGCTGGAGATCCGGCAGGTCTTCGGCGGTCCCTACAACAGTGAACAAGAGGCCATTCAGGGACAGCCCGGCGGTTCACTGCCCATGGATGCGATGTTGATGCAAGGTAAACGTACACCGGATGGCCAGCAAACCTGGTATGTCGTTGCACGCACATCCGCGGTGACCGGACGAGATCTGCGAGATGCACGCCCTGGTCAGGATCGCAACGGCATGCCGGCCGTTAGTTTCAACCTCACGGGTGAGGGAGGCCGGAAGTTTTATACCTTTACATCGGCGCACGTAGGAGACAACCTCGGGGTGGTATTGGATGGCCGGGTTCAAAGCGTGGCCAGAATCAACGATGCGATTCGTGACTCCGGCATCATCGAGGGCCGTTTCACGGAACAGGAAGTCAAAGATCAATCGATGGTGTTGCGTTCCGGCGCTTTACCAGCGGGGATCGCATATCTTGAAGAACGAACAGTAGGGCCATCACTTGGGGCCGATTCCATTCGATCAGGCGTGCGAGCCGCCGTCATCGGCATGGTGGCCGTGCTGATTTTCATGCTCGTCTATTATCGCGGCGCTGGCATTAATGCTGACGTAGCACTCATCCTGAATTTGATCATTCTCTTGGGCTTTTTGGGATTCAGTGGCGCGACCTTAACACTGCCCGGCATAGCCGGAGTCATTCTGACCATCGGTATGGGTGTGGATTCGAATGTGCTGATTTTCGAACGCATTCGGGAAGAGCTGCGCAACGGCAAGACGCCTGCCTCCGCCGTAGATCAGGGCTTTAGTCACGCCTGGATTACGATCGTCGACACGCACGTCACTACGATCGTTTCGGCTTTCATCCTGTTCATTTTCGGTACCGGCCCGGTGCGCGGATTCGCCGTGACACTGACATTCGGTTTGTTAGCGAACCTGTTCACGGCAGTATTTGTGTCTCGAGTGGTTTTCGATTGGATATTGTCCCGCAAGCAGCGTGGTGAAGCATTGAGTATCTAGATTGCAAGCGTAAGATCTTTGATCTCGCTTGTAGCGTTGGAATAGGGGATTTATCGAGTGGAATTTTTTAAAGATGCAAACATCGATTTTCTGGGAAAGAAGTGGTATTTCCTCGCGTTTTCGCTGATTTTCAGCGTGGCGGGCGTTCTTTCCATGTTGTTCTGGCATGGAATCCCGTTAGGCGTGGATTTCCGCGGTGGAACGCTGGTTTATGTGAAGTTTTCGAAGGCGCCGGACACGAATGCCATTCGCGCCCAGCTAGACCGGGCGGGGCTGAAAGATTTTCGGATCCAGCAATATGGGCCGGCCGCGAACGATGAAGTTCTGGTCGCTCTGGACGTCCGCAAGACTAGCGAACAAGCGCTTGATCAAGGGAAGGCGCAGATCATCAAGGCGCTCGAAACGAATGTTCCTCAAGGCAAAGTTGATTTGAATAATGCCAGCTCTTTGACAATCAGCAATTACTTGCTCGAGAAGGATCCGTTGCGCGCTGGAACGGAGGCGAATCAGCGATATGCGGCGATAACCCAGGCCATCGTTGGATACCGAGATAAAACGCGCGGCGGTGTGCTGAGTTCGCTTGATGAATTGAAGAGTGTGACCGATCCGGCGGTTGTGGCGAGTTTGAACGATGGTTTTTACCTTTCAGAGTTTGGAGTTCGAAACGTTGAGATTGTGGGTCCGCAGGTAGGAAAACAGCTCAGAAACCAGGCGCTTTGGGCCATTTTGTATTCCCTACTGGGAATGTTGGTGTACCTGTGGTTCCGATTCGAGTGGATCTATGGGTTGGCGGCGGTCGTTACTGTTTTCCACGACACCTTGATCACCGTCGGGGCATTCTCTCTCGCCAACAAAGAAATCTCCCTGACAGTGATAGCCGCGATCTTGACCCTGGTGGGTTATTCGAACAACGATACGATCGTCATTTTCGACCGAATTCGAGAAAACATTAAGTTGATGCGGCGAGAGAAGCTGGCGGACATCGTCAACCGTAGCATCAATCAAACGCTGAGCAGGACAATTTTGACTGCCGGTTTAACGTTTTTGACCGTGTTGGCCCTCTATCTTTTTGGGGGAGAAGTGCTGCACGGATTTAGCTTCGCACTCGTAATCGGCATCTTAATCGGGACTTATTCGTCCATAGCGATTGCGGCGCCCATCTTGGTGGCGTATCAGGAATGGCGAGCTGGCCGCGGCAAACGGCCCATTGCGATGCCCGTGGATACAGGGAAGCGGGTAGAAAAGGTCAAGGCGAAAGCCTAGCTTTGTTAAAAAAACTCCCGATTCGGAGAAAGACAGTAGGCAGGGCCCAAAGTTTTTGCTACTCTCGGCGGCACGCTTTGGCCGACACTTATGCGGTGAGACCCTAAGCCGTCTGTTATGAAGTGCTTATTTCAATCTAGTTGGTTCGAACGAGTCGGAACGAGTGTTTCTGCCAATCGGCCCGCCTTCGGGAGCAAATCGTAGAAGGCTGGTGTCTAAGCAATCGTAGGGACTGTTGTAGGAGATGCCCATGTTCGAAGATAGCCTTATCGAGTCAGGTGGAAGGCTGAAGACGAAACGGGGAGCCACAACGCTCATTTCGTTTGTGCTCCAGGTACTGCTGGTCGGCGTTCTTATTCTGATCCCACTCATTTACACTGAGGCGCTGCCGAAACAGCAATTGATGTCATTTCTGGTGGCACCACCACCCCCACCGCCGCCTCCGCCGCCGCCGGCTGCGGTGCCAATCAAGGTTGTGAAGCAGATCCAAAGCGACCTTAACAACGGTCAGCTGCGTACCCCAACCAAGATTCCTGAGAAAGTGCAGATGATCAAGGAGGAAGAAGCGCCTCCTCCAGCCATGGCGTCTGGAGGTGTGGTAGGCGGCGTACCGGGAGGAGTTCCTGGTGGTCAGATGGGTGGCGTGATCGGTGGAATCATCAGTTCTACGCCAGTTGCCGTGCCGAAGGTTGCAACTCCACAGCGTGTGCGCGTGTCACAGGGCGTTTCGAACGGCTTGTTGATTCGAAAAGTTCAGCCTGCGTACCCGCCCCTTGCTCGGCAGGCGCGCATCCAAGGGCAAGTTCTGTTGCAGGCGCAGATCAGCAAAGATGGATCGATCGAGAACCTGCAGCTGATCAGTGGACATCCCATGCTCGCACCGGCGGCGATTGAAGCCGTGAAACAGTGGCGCTACAAACCATACATGTTGAACGGTGAACCCGTTGCGGTGGACACGCAAGTAGTCGTGAACTTCACGCTATCGGGCGGATAGAACGCGAGTAGCAGGCCTGCCCGTCCCAACTTGAAATTGGGAGGGCTGCAGATGCCGGCGTAAAGGTGCTTCTGGTTGTGCGCGAGTGAAGCTTGCGCTGAAGTTTGGATTTTTTGTGAGTCTCTACCGGCCCGATCCACGATAAGAGCCGGGTCTGTTAATGAGCAATAAAGCAATTCCAGTCAAGTTCTGAGGAGGAGAAAGCAACTCATGTTGGTAGCCAACCTAGCAGCAGTCGTAATGAGCCATATTCCCCTGGCCGCAACCTTGTTATTCCAGGAGCAGCCGGTGGGTTGGGACCCGATTTCGCTTTGGAAACAGATGGGCGTTCTAGCGAAAACCGTGGTCATTATTCTTTTCATCATGTCGGGATGGTCGATCGGCGTAATGATTGATCGCTGGATGGCCTTCAGCGCAGCCCGCAAGCAGTCTCGTGCGTTTGCTCCTGCAGTAGCTGGTGCACTTCGTGATGGCAAGATTGATGAAGCCATCAAGGTTGCGGAGCGCAACAAGAAGAGTCACCTGGCTAAAGTTGTTACTGCTGGCTTGATGGAGTTCAAAGCGCACCAGGACAGCCCGGGCGAGATCCCCGGCGAGACAATCGAAGCTTCCAAGCGTGCTCTTGAGCGCACCGAAGCCATCGTTCATGCCGAATTGAAGCGCGGCTTGGGCGGACTTGCAACGATCGGCTCGACCGCTCCGTTCGTCGGACTGTTCGGAACAGTGGTGGGCATTCTGAACGCGTTTAAAGGCATCTCGGAACAGAAGGCCACTGGTCTGGGCGCGGTCGCCGGCGGTATCGCTGAAGCTCTGGTGACTACCGCTATCGGACTGTTCGTGGCGATTCCGGCCGTCATGATGTTCAACTACCTCACCGGGCGTGTCGAAGCGTTTGACGTCGAGATGGATAACTCCTCGAGCGAACTCATCGACTACTTCTTGAAGCGGCGAGGAATGCGTCGGTCGTAATTGCAGCATGTCTTTCGCACCCTCTGAGTTGCTGAGCGGCGCCGGCGAAAGCCGGCGCCACTTCCTCAACCAAACCGCGACGGACAGGCGACGCGAAACAGGAGACAGAATTCATGGCAATCGCAAAACGGAACGAAGGAGCTAAGGTCAACTCCAACATCAACGTCACGCCGATGGTGGACGTGATGCTGGTGCTCCTGATCATTTTCATGGTCATCACGCCGATGCTGCAGAAAGGCGTAAGCGTCGACCTGGCGAAAGTAAACAATCCTGAGCAGATGCCGGACGCCGATAAAGAAGACGCTTTGATCGTCGCAGTTATGCGGGACGGCAAGGTATTCTTCGGCAACGACCAGATCACGGTCGATCAATTGACGGGTAAAGTGAAAGACAAATTGGCGAATCGCGTGGATAAGCGTGTATTCGTTCGCGCTGATGCGCGCGCCAAATTTGGATCCGTGGTCGAGGTGGTCGATAACGTACGGTCCGCTGGAGTGGATCAGTTGGGTCTGCTAACCGATCAACGTAAGACGAATACTCCGGCACCAGCGACCCCGCCAGCAGGCGGGCAGTAGAGGAGATCGACAATGGGAATGGCACTGGGCGGGGGCGGAGGTCAGAGCGCTGACATCAACGTAACCCCGCTAATCGACGTGTTGCTGGTTTTATTGATCATCTTCATGGTGATCACTCCGCTGACTCCAAAAGGCTTAGAGGCCCTGGTTCCGCAGCCGCCTCCGCCAAATCAGAAGCAGCCGCCACCGCAGGCAGATCGCACGATCGTAGTTCAGTTGATTGATCGCGGCCCCGGGCAAGCTCCGGGACTGAAGATCAACCAGGAAGATGCGACTTGGGACGCTCTGCAAGGTCGGTTGACGGATATCTTTAAGACTCGAGCCGAAAAAGTTATGTTCGTGAAGGGTGATAACAATGTTCCCTTCGCGGATGTGGCTTCCGTGATCGACATCGCCCATGCCTCGGGTGTGGACAAAGTCGGTCTTATCACAGCCAAGATTGAAGCTGGCAGCTAGTATCCGTACAGGTCGGCCCCGAGAAATCGTTGCCCGGCGCGCACCCTCCGACGCACGCGCCGGCCATCCGATGCGGCGACTATTCAGCACATGTGCGTGCAAATCGCGCAAAGGCTGTCCCGGACTCTGTGGCAAGGGAGATGAATGACGAAATGAAAAAAACCATACAAGTGCTGGCGGTGCTGGCAGCGAGCGTAGCCGTTTTAACCGCCACAGGCTGTAGTAAGCTGCAGGCCCGCGACCAACTGAACAAAGGCGTGCAATCCTATAAGAACGCGAAGTACGAAGAAGCCATTACACATTTTGAACAGGCTGTGAAGCTTGATCCATCGCTACTCAATGCGCGTCTTTACCTGGCGACGGCATTCGCGCAGCAATACATTCCTGGCGCGGACACTCCTGACAATAACAAGATGGCGGAGCAGGCGATTGATCAGTACAAAGGGGTACTAGAGCGGGACCCGAAGAACGTCAATAGTGTTAAGGGGATTGCGTCTTTGTACTACCAAATGAAACAGTTCGATAAAGCCAAGGAATTCCACAAGAAAGCATCGGATCTGGATCCGAATGATCCTGAGGTCTACTACTCAATCGGTGTCATCGATTGGGCTCAATCCTATCAACCGAGGATGGAAGAACGGGCGAAGCTTGGACTGAAGCCTGAGGAACCGCTCAAGGACAAGAAGGTGTGCGCTTCACTGAAAGATAAGAGCTCCGCCAACATACAGGAAGGTATCGACAATCTGAACAAGGCGCTTCAGTTGCGTCCCGATTACGATGACGCAATGGCTTATATGAACCTTCTCTATCGCGAACGAGCGGATGTTCAATGTGATGATCCTGCCGCGCGTGCAGCCGACCTGAAGGAAGCTGATAGCTGGGTCGACAAAACGATGGCGACCAAGAAAGCCAAAGCTGAAAAGCAGCCTGGGGCAACTGGAATCACAATGGATCAGCCCAAGTAGCTCGCTGACAAATCTGTTTATTGTTCATGAGGCCTCTTGCGTAAGCGAGAGGCCGTTTTGTTTTGGTTAGTGTGATTTCGACACAGGTTGGGAATACAGGCGTACGGTAACTCCAGGAAACTGATGTTCATCCACTGCGGCATAGTCCTGAGCTAAAGTCTCAAAAGTGTGTTCACTTGCAGGGTCTGGTCCCACTTTTGCGGCATTGATCTTGGAAATTATCCAAAGCCGTGGATATTGGTCAGCAACTGAACTTACAAAATCTGGACTGGGCTTTCCCATGAAATCACGATAATCAATCTGATCGGGTTTGCCCGGATAGATCACGACGGGCAAATCTCGCTGACTGGGATTCAGAGATCGATAAAACTCATAAGGCATTCGGCCCATGGCGATGTCGAACATCAAGACGTCTCCCGGCATACAGTGATCGAGAACGTAATGGGATGCAGAGCGATAGTCTTCACGGGCAAGGTCGAAATCAGCTTGGTAATAGTTTCGTGTTGCGCGCAACGCGAGGACGCTAAGTAGACAAAGTGTGGCTGCCTGCACACACCGGTTTGGGATATGAAAGAGACCGGCGGCGACCAGAATCAGGAAAAAAGGTTGGCAAGCGAAGAAGTAGCGAGGCACGAACAACGGGCGGGCGTAGGACAGCGCAAATACGAGCAGGACGGGAACGGTCGTAACGAGAAAAGCAAACTGATATCTCCAAACATTCATGTCAGTGGTGCGTTGCCAAAACGTGCGACCCGCAGGGAACACTGCGAGGATAATTACGAAGACTGATACGAGTAGTAGTGCTAAACCTCCGTTTCCGGCGAAAAGGGTAAACACTCTATAAAGATCTCCTACACTAGGCCGCTGAATCCAGCGAAGAGGGCCAACTCCAGTTGTAGCTGCAAAGAGGAAAACGGGCGCGGTGAGGGCCGCGATCCAATAGAACGATCTCTGGATGCTTTCGGAATCGCGGATAGGCTTCCACAGGCGAATCGCACACCATTCGGCGACGATTAGAAAAGCAAAGTAGAAATGCGCGTAAACGGCGAGAGCACTGATTGCGATAAATGCTCGTCGATATCGAACATCGGGTGTCTGTGTGTAACGCACAAGAACAAAGCAAGAAAGAATAGTTAACCAGATGTAGAGCGAGTAGCTGCGCGCTTCTTGGGCATACCGAATCTGGTAAGCGTTCACTGCGAGCAGCAGTGACGAGACGGCAGCTACCTTGCGATCGAAGAGTCGCAACGCCAGAAGATAGATCGTGGGAATTGCGGCAACGGAAAAGATCACAGATAAACTGCGGATGAACCATTCGCTCCCACCTAGATGTTGCCAAGCGCGAAGCAGGAGATAATACAGCGTCATGTTTGCTTCGCGGCGCCAGATCAGACGGACGAAGTTGTACCAATCCAGGCGGGCAATGGCGACACTGGCTCCCTCATCGAACCAGAAAGATTTGCGATCCAAGGCGTGGAACCGCAAGGCGAGGGCTAGGACAGACGTCGATCCCATGTAGGCCCAGTCCGGCCATTGCAACTGGTAGCGCTCGCTCGTGGTCATCAGGGTTGAAATGGATAGTACCGGATCGATGTCCAATGTATCCAGATGCGGTCAAGGATCACTCATCCACGTGATCTGGTATCCACACGTTCAATACTGCACGATGTTAGAGTGAATGGGTTACAGCAGGCTCAAAGTGCGCATGTTCAAGAAAATCCTGATTGCCAACCGTGGCGAAATCGCAGTACGGATCATCCGTGCTTGCCGCGAGATGGGGATCCGCTCAGTGGCTGTGTACTCGGATGTGGACCGGAGTGCACTGCACGTTCGCAAAGCGGACGAAGCGTACAGGATCGGTCCGGCACCAGCCACGGAGTCGTATCTCGATATCGGGAAGATCCTGGATGCTGCCAGGCGATCAGGGGCCGAAGCCATTCATCCGGGATATGGATTCCTCTCTGAGAACGCCCGGTTTGCGCAGGCATGTGCTGACGAAGGCTTGAAGTTTATCGGTCCGAGCGCCCATTCCATGGAATTGATGGGCTCGAAAACCAGGGCGCGCCAAGAAATGGAGAAGGCGGGAGTGCCCTTTGTACCGGGCACTTCGCGCGGTTTGCAATCGATTGGAGAAGCAGAAAGCGTAGCCCAGCGCATCGGCTATCCCGTCATGCTGAAAGCGGCCGCCGGCGGTGGCGGCAAAGGCATGCGACTGGTGGAAAGACCTGCAGATCTGAAGTCTGCTCTCGAGGGCGCCCAAAGCGAAGCGCAGCGTTCGTTTGGCGACAGTGAAGTGTATATCGAGAAATACATCACGAACCCTCGCCACATTGAAATGCAAGTTCTGGCTGACGAATACGGCAATACTGTGTGGTTAGGCGAGCGAGAATGTTCGATCCAGCGGCGGCATCAGAAAGTTCTCGAGGAGTGTCCTTCTCCCATAGTCGATGATGACATGCGCCGCCGGATGGGCGAGGTGGCTGTGCGAGTGGCGGTCGCGGCAGGCTATGCGAATGCCGGCACGGTCGAATTCCTCGTCGATAGTCAAAAGAACTTCTACTTCCTGGAAATGAACACGCGTTTACAAGTGGAGCACCCAGTGACTGAGCTCGTCACGGGCTTGGATCTCGTTCACCTTCAAATCGAGATTGCCGCAGGCGCGCGACTGCCATTCACTCAGAAAGACGTGCAATTGCGGGGACACGCTATCGAGTGCCGAATTTATGCAGAGGATCCTGATAACAATTACTTCCCGAGTCCCGGAAAGATCACTTTATTGTTAGCGCCGTCCGGCCCCGGGATTCGTCGTGATAGCGGTATGTATGAGGGGTGGACCGTTCCCGTCGATTACGATCCACTGCTGGCAAAACTGATCGGTTATGGAACCGACCGCGAACAGGCCACCGGACGCTTGATTCGGGCGCTCAATGAGTACTTCGTTGGCGGAATCAAGACCAACATTTCGCTGTTTCGTCGGATTCTAAGTGATCCGGATTTCAGGGCTGCGAAGCTGGATACAGGATATCTTGATCGCTTGCTTGGTCGGCCGGAACGCTTCCCCGACAAGGACGGAAAAGCTGGGATGGAAGTGGCCGCCATTGCGGCGGGCCTTTTCGCGATCATGGACATGCAGAGTGCCTCTTCGCCTAATGGAAGCGCGGCCGGTGTTTCCATCGATGGGAAAAATCCGCAATGTCATTCGGAGTGGAAGCGCACTGGACGACAGGAATCGTTAACGTAAGTAGTAAGGATCTTGGATGATTTACGAGATCACAGTTGACGGGAAGAAACACCGCCTTGAATTAGAGCATGCGGCCGGAGCGTGGAAATGTCTTCTCGATGGCCGAGCGATTGCTATCGATGCCATCCTTGCGCGTAGAGATGTGTTATCAGTGATCGTTGACGGCAATGCATACGAAATCAAAAGAGAATGTGGCGCGACGGACGTACACCTGTGGGTCGGGAGCGCCCGCCATGCAGTCGAAATTCGGGATCCTCGATCCTTCCGAAGCAGGCGAGACGGAGCAGGAGGTGAGTCCGGTCCGCGGAGACTGACTGCGCCCATGCCTGGCCGAGTAGTTCGTGTTCTCGTTACTGAATCTGCCGAAGTCGAGGCTGGGCAGGGTCTGGTTGTCGTGGAAGCGATGAAAATGCAGAACGAAATCAAGTCACCCAAAAAGGGAATCGTGAAGAAGATGACGGTAGCGGCCGGCGCTAACGTGAATGCGGGTGATGTGTTGGCAATAGTGGAATAGATGCGGGTTATTTCTTCTCTGAACCTGCGTTCTTCAAGACGTCATCGGCGAAATAGTTATTGATTTTGGCCTCATTGCGCAAAACTTCGTAGTAGGCAGCCTTGAGAAGCTGCTCGCGCCGGTCACGCATCTGCTGACGAATCGCTTGTTGCACACGGGGATCATTCAAGTCTCTCTGCCCGGCTGGTTCCTTTGCGATCAATTTCACAATTCGGAACCCAAAAACCTGCTTCGTAGTCGGATTGGCCAGCACGATGACTGGGCTGTATTGGCCAGGTTTTAATTTCATCACGGCATCGCGTGTGAGCGGGTCTGTGTTCTTCAAACTCGATTCAGGCGTGAACCCCAAATCACCACCGTTGCCCGAGGTTTCTGGATCTTCCGAATAGTTCATCGCAAGAGTTGCAAAATCATCGCCACTGTCGAGGCGGTTCGTGATCATTTGGATTTTCTTGCGTGCGTCCGCCTCGTTTTGTGCCTTGTCGTTCCTTAGATTGTGGACCTGAGCATTCGGTGCTGGAGTAACGAAGATCTGCGAAATGTGGTACTGCGGCTCTATTAAGTTAAATTCGGACTTGTGGGCATTGTAGTAGTCGGCCACGTCCTGGTCCGTCACGGCGATTTGCGATGTGATCTCTTTGTTAAGCACCTTGTCGCGGGTGAGCGAGCGTTTGAGATCAAGCTTGAAATCCTCGAGGGTTATCTTTTTTTCTTTCAACCGAGCGTCAAACTGTTCGGCCGTATAGGGGGATTTGATCTCGTTCAACTTCCGATCGACTTCTTCATCGCTGGCTATCAGGCCGAGTTTGCCAGCGCGGTGCATCAGGATTTCGGTTTCGATCAACTGACCGACGATGCTGAGACGTAGACTTGTTTCTTGTTCCGCCGAAGGTTTCTGGTCTGAACCGGCAGTCTGATTGGTGTAATACTTATCCATTTCACTGCGGTAAATCTTGCGGCCGTCAACCGACGCGACAACGTCTGCTCCGCCTCTACCAGTGTTGCAAGCTGTCAACGAGATCGAAAGCAGCACGGCCAATGAGACTGCGCAGCGAAGTGAAAGCGGGTTGCGTTTCAACGGCATCTCCAGAGAATGGCGATCCACTACTTGGTCGTGCTCGGCGCCGGAACTGGTGCAGAATGAGCCGGCGCGGCGACGCCAGCCTGCTTTAGGGCACGATCCAGCACGTCACGTAACTGGTCCGGGGGCACTGCGCCGTCGATCTTTTCGCCGTTTATAAAAAGCGTAGGGGTAGCGCTGACACCAAGCTCGTCACCTTCGCGCATGGAAGCACGGACACTCTTTTCATCTTGCGCCTTTATGCAGGACTGGAGTTTGGCGAGATCCAGGTTGTGCTTCTGCGCTTCGATCATCGTGATCTTATCCAGCGCCGAAAACTGAGCATCTTTTTGTTTCTCTTTATTTACCTCGCCTTGATTTCCATGAATGTAATCGGCGAAATCCCAGTACGCTTCTCCGTTTTGATCTGCGAGGCAAGTTGCATTAACGGCCGCGCGAGTTGCCCACGGATGGATTTCGGTCAAAGGATAATCTTTATAAATGAACTGAACACGATCGCCATATTCCTTCAAAAGTTCCGGGAATAAGGTCTGATGCATGCGTGAACAAAACGGGCATTCGAAATCGTCGTAATTGACAACGGTGACCTTGGCATTTTTGTTGCCGCGGATCGGGCGTCCCGAGACATCGATCTTATTCATGATCTCGACATATGGATCTTTATTCAAATCCATGCGAGTGAGGCGAACCAGGGTGTTCCCATCCTTTGACAGCAGAAATTCGTAATCCTTCTTTTTGCCATTATCAAACGTGATGGTCAGTGCGTTGTAGTTGGGAAAGTCGCTGGAACGAAGTGGTCCCACGGCAACTTTCACTTCCGGGGGGATTGTGTAATAAAAGCGAACCTGCCGCTCGATCTTCTGGACTGTGTCGGGCGGCGCCGATTGCGCGGAGCAGCCTAGACAAATGAGCAGCAGAATGAACAAGGACTTCCGATATAGCGTTAACAAAATTCGCCTCAGCATTTGTTGGGGAATACGTCCGATTATCTCACAGTGATTAACTTGGCCGGGGTCGGGGATGTACGGTCAGGCGCTCCTTAGTTCTGCTACCGGCAAGAGCGTATTCATGGAGCCGGACCGGAAGCCCTCCAGGTCCAGCGTCACGAATTTGAATCCTAACCCTCTGAAAATTCGGGTGAACTCGGCTGCCATGTGAGGAGTCAAGGCTTGCGGCATTTCGTCTGGCGCGATCTCAACCCGGACAATGTCCCCATGGTGCCGCACTCGGAACTGACAAAAACCGAGTCCGCGAAGCGCATCTTCACCCCGTTCAACAATCGAGAGGGCTTCAGGAGTGACGGCTCGGCCGTATTCGATCCGTGACGAGAGACATGCGGAAGCTGGTTTCTCCCATACCCGCAAGCCCGATTCGCGAGCCAAAGTTCTGATCTCGGCTTTCGTGAGGCCAGCTTCAAGGAGGGGCGCCGCAACAAGACGGTTCTTCGCGGCCCGCTGACCCGGGCGAAAGTCACCCTGGTCGTCAACATTCACTCCATAGGCGATCGAATCGAATCTGTGATTCTTACGGAAATCTTCCATCACTGAGAACAACTCATCCTTGCAATGGAAACACCGCTGGGAATCGTTGCGGATGTAATCTGGATTCGATAGCTCCTGTGTTGCAATGACCTGGACAGGGATGTTCTGTTCCTTGGCAAAAGCAAGCGCATCGGCGAGATGGGTACGTGCCAAGCTGGGAGAGTCAGCGATCACCGCGAGCATTTTTTCGCCCATCACGCGATACGCAGACCATGCGAGAAAGGCAGAATCGACGCCACCGGAATACGCGATTAGCGTTTTCCCAAGCGACTGCAGTCTCTTTTCTAACGTTGAGCGCTTGTCGGCAAGGCTGGCCATCCAAGTATTGTATCGAAGGCTGGCAGATCGAGGCTTGGGCGCTTCTCAGAAAAGACGTTCCTGCCGGCGCAGGTTGCCGAACGCACCTACGTTGGCCAGACTGAAGGCGAAACGAAATTGGTTCTCATTTCTTACCGAACCTAGTGCAAATCGGCGGTATTCCACACTGAATCCGCAACAATCCCAGTTGTACGTAGTTTGCACCGTTCCGTATTGCAGAAATCCGCGATTGCTATCAAAGCCGAAACTTGATGCCCCAGAAAAGCCTCGTTTGTTAGGGAAACCATAACCAAACAATACTCGAAACTGGTGGAAGTCTTGTGTGGCGAGCGGTTCTGAAGGCATGTTTTCTCCGTTGATGCGTAAGAACGCATCACCGCCGCCGACCGTGAATTGTCCGAAACGATAATTGAGCAGCGCGGTGCTGGCATTCAGCCTGCCGGTCCGGAAATCGTAGTCCGCATCCCACTCAGCATTCGTCCGCGAAGACGTTTGAATTCGTAATCTCGAGATCAAAGGTGAGAGATGTCTAGGCTGGGTCAGAAAAGCGATTCCAGTAAAGTCAGCGGTAGTTGTGAACACATTGCGTTGTGCATCTGCAAGTGCGCCGCCGAATGTGGGGTCGATAAAATACTTCTGAGCGAGCTCCCAAGTGAGAACCTCCCGCACCTGATTTCCGGGATAACACGGTGCCTGTTGCGGGCCAGTAAAGCGTTCCCATGGAATCATGCTCTGGTTGTTCGCGCCGCCGACTGTAAGCGATGAGATTGTTTCTGAAGCGCAGTCGTCGTTTGGAGCTTCGCTGGTCTGTTTAGCATAAAGCCGATTCACCACGGCATATTCAACTTCGTTCGTGTCGGTCAGTATGTCGCGCTCATCAAAATGCAGGATGCGGTTGTAATTGTTCACTCCGGTCGCATAGGAGTAGATCAAGCGGGGTTCAATGACGTGCTTCCATTTCCGGTGAAACTTCTCTTTTTCGAAGACGCGAGAGAGAGAGGGTGGTCGTATCTCGACAGAGGCTAAAAGAGCCTTGCGATTGATGACATTGTCGAGTGCAACTCCGACGCTGTCCGGCGTCGAGGAAGGCGAAAGTTGCTGAGTGTAAAGCGTCTCACGAAGCTGAAGTTCCGGCCGCACAGACCAGTTGCGCCATAACATTGGCATTGCAAGGGTTGGAGCAAGATCAAAACGGCCAATCAAATTCGCAGTACGAAACCCTGGTTCGCTTCGGGAAAGGCCCTCGGCTGCGGCATCGAAAGACCAATAAAGAGGTGTGTGGGCAATCTGCCGGTCCACACTGGAAGCCGAGAGACTCGGAGCATGAAGGATCGTAACAACGTCCCCGGGTACAGTGCTCTCGAAGTTTTGATAGCGTTGAGTCAAGGCGTTGAACGAAAATCCATTGGTGGTGTTTGAAAGATAGATCTGCGATTTCACTTCGGAGTTGACGGCCTGAGTGAACGTCTCGTTGAATGCCTGCCGGAAAACAAAAGAACTTAGATAGTCAACGTTTGCAACTCCCCTAAAATTTCGGCCAAAGCGCCCTTCACCGTCTAGTCGTACTTCCTGTCCACCCTGGTCTACGGGCGGAAACCCAATGCCGCGGTCATTGACCCCAAAGAACGTTAAATCGATAAATGAGGTTTCGCTCGGGCGAGCACGGAATTCTCCACGCTGGGACCATCCACGAAGAGAAAAGTACTCGGCTCCGAGCGTCGCATCCATGCTGCGATTGATCGCCCAGTAGAACGATTCCCCGAAAATGTAGCCTTTGCGGGAGGAGTTGCCGAAGCTTGGGATCAAAAAACCCGATTGCCTCTCCTGTTTCTCTACCGGATGGGTTGCGAAAGGAAAGTAGAAAACCGGAATTCCCCATAGAAGAAATGCGCTGTTGTAAACCTTTGCATTCGCGCCCGCCTCAACATTGACTTTCGTTGCACGAAACTGCCACTTCGGATGTGGCAATTCGCAGGTTGTGATGCGTCCGTCGCTGACGACGTAATGATCAGGCCCGATCTTTTCGACAACCTTACCGGTAAACACGAAAGGGCTGCTAGTTGTTAGGACGTAACGTGATCCTCTTACCTTCAATCCGACGGTTCCATTGACGTCATAGAAACGGCCAGTTTCCGTTTTTACGTTATATGTGCCGTGGCTCGCCCGTATGTGTTCGTCATAAGGGCCGCCATCCAGAACCACATTGCCGTCGACTGTTGTCTCACCTGTGTCAGCGTTATAAGTAATTTCGTCCGCATAGAGAATGTAGGATCGGTAGCGGACCTCGGCTGCGCCCCGCAGCTTGAATGTACGGCCTTCCATCTCCTGTGTGTTGGCACTGACCCGTACTTCATCCGTTGGCGAACCTGAAACGATCACACTGCGAGGCGATTGACTCGGAACCGGGTCGGACCGCAACTGGCTGGTAACTAATTGAGGGGCGAGAAGCAGGTGACACAAAAGCGCCGGCGTGATAAGAAATCGAGTGCGGGAGATCATCGAGTACGCACGAACGCTCCACCAGTCGTGTTAACCGGAACCTTGACGTTAGCATGCTGAACGGTGTGAGGCAAAGCGACCCGACGTTTTCACGCGACGGCCGTTGGTGAGACCTGCTCTGGCTCCCGGCGTTCTCCAAGACCCTTCATGATGTGTCCGCGGTGCGGCGAAGAGTGCCACTGTGAAGCTGGCGTGCGCTCCGATTCAGCAATCGGGTTGCAGCCCCGTTTTCAAGTGGACCGTAAAGCGAGCGTTTGCCTGGTCGACCCGGAAGCCTTTGAGCCATCCGAAGAAACGTTTTCTGCCAGCCTAATGGGTGTCCAAAACGCGCAACCACCTCCTCGTTTCGTGCCGGATCATGATTCTGGGGCAATTGCGTTGACATCGACACCGTCTTCATCATGCGAGGACGGGGTTATAGATCGCCCGGAACCGGCTTCGACCGGTGATCCACGTGGATCATCCAGAGATTCTCAATCACTTCTCACGGACGGTGGCGATACAGGGGAGTGGCGACAGGAAGTCGCGGCGCGCCTGAATCAGTACCGTTCACGCCGCAAAGTAAAATCTCCGCGGTATCCTTCACTGCGTTTGAAGTTCGACCCACCGGAATCCACTTGGAGCGCGCACTCCCCAGCTGAAGAGGAATGTGACCGCTTTCCTTCCGTCAATGGGTCCAACGAGGCCGCCTACCATGCCACTAGGTCGTCCGTGGCGAGGGTTGAGCAACAAGAACGAGTAGAGTCAGCGCCAGAATTAAGAATCGAAGAAGTTGAGCCGCCTGTAGAACCGACGGCAAAAATCATAGAGTTCCCCCGTTCCTATTTGGCGCCGGTTCCGAATGACGAACTGGCGGAACCGATCCTCAGCACCCCACGTATCCTCGAGGCGCCAGAGGTGGTGCCGCCTCCTCCGGCGATGGGCGGAATTCTGATCGAGCCGGATCCGGTGAGAGAACCTGAACGACGGCCAGGCATCGAGATACCTCTCAAAACTGCTTCACTCACACGCCGACTAGCTGCTGGAGTAATCGATTTCCTGATCGTTCTGATAAGCGCCGCTGTCTTCGCATACCTGGTAGAGAAATTGGTGGCTCCTCGCCTTCCAATTCCCCGGTTCGCAGAAGCAGCGGCGGCCGTAGTTGCGGTTTTTTGGGTGCTGTATCAATACATGCTGATCGTCTACAACGGAAGCACTCCGGGATTGCGAACAGCTAGGTTGCTTCTCAGACGATTCGATGGGAGCCCTGTTCCCCGGCGAGTGCGTAGGTGGCGGGTGATCACTTCGGTATTATCGGGCCTCTCGCTTGGCATGGGTTATGCATGGTTGTTTCTCGATGAGGATGCCCTCAGCTGGCATGATCGGATCACTCGTACCTACCTCGAACATCAGCCTAAAGAATTGAAGCGATAACCAAAATTCGAATCCGTTTGAATTCATACCCGAAACAAAAAAACCCGGCTTCGAGAGCCGGGGATGAAAAGAAAGCTACTGGGTGTTACATTGCGCCAGCATGGGCGTGACGCTCGCATTTGTCCCCACAGCACTTCATTGAGGTCGTTGCTGCGTCTTTAGACTTATCACAGCAAGCTTTGCCATCCTTGCAGCAATCCGCGTTGCCACAGCAAGATGCGGACTTGTTTTTGTCGTCCTTCATGCAAGCCATCTTGCCATCTTTACCGGCGCAGCACGATGCGTCTTTGCCATCGTGTTTGCAACAAGTCTTTCCGTCTTTAGTGTCCTTCGCATCATGCTTGCAACAAGACATGCCATCTTTCGCCTGGTTTTTCCCATGACAACACGACATTGACGGTTGATCGGCCGATTTATCTTGAGTAGGTGCTGCCGTATTCGGAGTTTGAGCCCACGCGCCGAGTGCTAGAACGAGAGTTAAAGCAATCATCTTGAATTTCATTGAATGATCTCCATATGAAAAGTTTGTCGCCATTTGATCGCCGCGCGCATTCATCTCGCGCTGCAGTGCGGGTAAATTGGCGAGATTAAATACGAAGGACCAGTGTGGCTGTGCCAGCATGGTGCGGGTCTGCGAATTTGAGCGCCGCTATGGGCGTGTGCTCCGCAGGAGCGGCAACGTCGGCCAACACGGGTTGGATCGACTGAAATTTAGAGCCAGAGCTCTTGAAGGAAGAGGGGAGAGCTGGATTTTCGATCGGGGCACGATCGAAGCAGCAGTCGTGCTGCCCACCGCAAGGAATTTCACTTTTATTGGATGTTGATCTCGCGAGTGGAACTGATGTACGAAGGGGAGGGCAGCAAGAGTGAGTGAGCATCCGTGCTTGCTCGGATGCTTCGACTTTAGATGCCGGAGCCATCGTCATGCCGGTTGTGGCGGGATTGGCCCAAGCAGCTAAAGTGAAGATGAGCAACGAAATCAGTGACTTTCTCACCATGCCAAGGACATCTTCCCATTGAAATCCACGGGGAACATGTGATTTCCATCACACGCGCTAGTAACGAATGAACAGTGAGGAGATGGCCTAGCGGCCAATGATGTCGCGCAGCGCTTGTGTCAGATCTTTGAACTGAAAAGGATAACCGCTGGCGACAAGGCGGGCGGGTTCTACGCGTTGACTGGCGAGAAGCATTTCGTTCGCGGCTCCGCTCCCCAGAGCTAGTCTCAACGCAAACGCGGGCGCCGGAAAGATGGTCGGACGGTGGAGCGCCGCTCCAAGAGTTTTCGTGAAATCGAGATTAGTCACAGGAGCCGGAGCGACACCGTTGATTGGGCCGGCGAGCAGATCTGATTTCAGAATGTGGTGGCAGGCACCCACCCAATCCTGTACGTGGATCCAACTCCACCATTGACGACCGGAGCCTAATCGTCCTCCCAGCCCCAAACGGAAAGGAGTCAGCATCTTCTCGAGCGCACCACCCTGTTTACTCAAAACGATGCCGGTCCGGAACTGTGCGACGCGGATTCCGGACTCTGCGGCGGGCCGAGTGGCCGCTTCCCATTCCTGACAGACCTCTGCAAGGAAGCCGAGTCCAGGCGCACTGTCTTCCAGCAGAATCTCATCGGCACGATCTCCATAGAAACCTATCGCCGATCCAGAAATGAACACTTTAGGTTTAGTTTGTGTGCGCGCTAACGCCTGGGCCAAGTTGCGGGTTCCGAGGACACGGCTATCCTGGATCGACTTTCGCTTGGCCGCAGTCCAACGTCCCACGATCGTCTCGCCAGCGAGATGAATAACGGCATCGAACCCTGAGACTCGTTCGGGTCCCAGTGGCTCGACAGGGTTCCACTGAATTTGGCCGCTGTCCGAGGATGGATTTCGCACAAGCCTGGTCACTTGGCAGCCAACCGCTCGCAGCGATGGCAACAACGCCTTACCGATTGGGCCAGAAACACCACTCACCAGAACCCGCATGGCGCTAACTCTATCAGAGAAGCCCGTTTACTGATCCCATGCCTGGGCAGAGTTGACGGTTGGTGTTTCTCGACGCGCAAATAGGCACAGGTACTTGTTCCCGACAGACGATTTGGCTTGGTTACCGATAGCTGTGAGGACAGCGTAAGCCGAAGGCTATAATCAGTGGTCTAGCGCATTCTGCCGCCGGCAGGCACCCGGCGGTTGCCAGACCCCGCCCGAGTGTTCACCTTTTGGACAGCAGGTTGTCCGCACACTGCGGGGTCGGGGTGCATCCAGCGACCATGGGGACGTTGCGCCAACAACTCGCGACCAACATGCTCTCAGTTACAAGGTTTCGGGAGCTGATGAGGAAGCTGCGCGAGAATCGTCCTAACGATGATCTGGAAATCGTCAAGAAAGCGTACGAGTTTTCTCAGCGTCACCACGCTGGACAGACCCGGGCCTCAGGCCAACCCTACCTGGTTCACCCACTGGAAGTCGCCCTTGTTCTCGCCGAAATGAAGATGGATCCGATCGCGATTGCGGCCGGGTTGCTGCACGATTCTGTGGAAGACACGTCAGTCACTATCGTTGACATCCGCAAGGAATTTGGCGAGCAAGTGGCGCACATTGTGGAGGGCGTCACCAAGATCAGCAAGATCGACTTCACATCTAAAGAAGAACAGCAGGCAGAGAATCTTCGAAAAATGATGCTGGCGATGGTGGACGACATCCGCGTCGTCCTGATCAAGTTAGCCGATCGCTTGCACAACATGCGAACCCTCGAACACCTCACGCCGGAACGCCAGCAGAAGATTGCCCGTGAGACTCTCGATATTTACGCGCCTATCGCCCACCGGCTAGGGATGGGCAAGATTCGCGGTGAACTGGAAGATCTAGGATTTCGATACGTAGACCCAATTGGCTACGAACAGGTACACCAAGCAATCGAAGCGCGTCGCAAGGCAGGGGAACAGTTCCTATCCCGTGTGGAAGTGGTTGTTCGCGAAAAGCTCAAAGAAGCAGGGATCACGGCTCGCGTCGAGAGCCGAATCAAGCGCATTTATTCGATTCACAAAAAGCTTGTGCGGCAACGCATCGGGGTCGACCAAGTGTATGACCTTTATGCGATGCGCGTAATCACAAATTCCGTTCAAGACTGTTATGCCGTTCTCGGAATCATTCACAACCTGTGGCGTCCGGTGCCGGGACGTATCAAAGACTTCATCGCGATGCCCCGGCCCAATTTTTACCAATCACTCCATACTTCGGTGATCACAGAGAGCGGCGAACCGTTCGAGATTCAGATCCGCACCGAAGAGATGCACAAGATGGCGGAGGAGGGAATCGCTGCCCATTGGAAATACAAAGACGGGCCCGTCTCAGCACAGGATGAGCAACGGTTGGCATGGCTGAGGCAGGTCGTGGAGTGGCAGCGGGACGTCAGCGATCCTAATGAGTTTTTATCGACACTCAAGATCGATCTCTACCCGGAAGAGGTGTACACCTTCACGCCCAAGGGGAAGGTGGTCGTCCTGCCAAGAGACTCGACGCCAATCGACTTTGCATACTCCGTGCACACCGAAGTGGGCCACAGCTGTGTGGGCGCCAAAGTGAACGGCCGGATGGTTCCACTGCGTCACAAGCTGCACTCCGGAGATATTGTCGAAATCCTCACTCAACCAGGACATCGCCCCAGTCGCGACTGGCTGAGCGTGGTGAAATCCTCCCGTGCTCGCCAGAAAATCAAGCACTGGCTGAATGTGCACCAGCGCGAGCGCGCCATCGAGATCGGACGCAAGTTAATCGAGAAAGAGGCTCGCAAATATCGAGTATCTCTGAAGGACATCAAGGAAGAAGACCTGAACCGTGCTGCGAACGACTATGGATTAGGCCGCGCCGATGACTTGATGGCAGGAATCGGTTACGGCAAGTACTCCGCCCGCCAGGTGCTAGCGAAATTTGCACCTCCGAATGTCGAGCAGGAAGCATCCGGCGAGCCAACCACGTTCGCGAATGTGGTGCGGCGTGTTTTTGGTACTGACAACGGCGCGATCACGGTAAAGGGTCACGGAGACCTGCTCGTTTATCGCGCTCGTTGTTGCAACCCGATCCGTGGAGAGGCAATCGTGGGCTATGTGACTCGCGGAAAAGGCGTGGCGGTTCATGCCGTCAATTGTCCGAATGTTACCGCGCTGATGTATGAGCCGGACCGCAAGATTGATGTTCAATGGGGCCGCGATTCGGAAGGGCCTCCGGCTGCATATCCGGTGAAATTAACGCTTTATTGTGATGATCGCTTTGGGATGCTGAAACAAATTACAGCCGTCATCAGTGACACAAAGACGAACATCCGCAACATTGAAGCGCGCACCTCGAATGGCCAAGCCAACATCGATGTAATCCTCGACATTGCCGACCTGAAGCACCTTGAGACGATCATCAAGGGCGTCCGTCAAATCCCCGGTGTACACGACGTGCAGAGATTGCAGAAAATCTGAAGACAGTTTTCAGTGGTTAGTTCTCAGTTCTCGACTCCACAGAGTAGAATCCTCATCGCAGATTCAAATAACTCATACTACCTACCGCAACTTTTAGATTGGATGGCTCTGCCAGTGTTTGCTGAAAACTGACAGCTGGGAACTGAGAACTGTTTTCCGGAGGCTTTCATGCGCGAAGTTATCTCGACCAATGAAGGGCCGAAAGCAATTGGGCCCTATTCTCAGGCGATCAAGGCGAATGGTTTCGTCTTTGTTTCAGGACAGGTTGCCCTGGATCCTGTCACAAACACATTAGTTTCGGGAGATGTCGCCTTTCAGACCGATCGAGTTATGAAGAATCTGAAAGGGATTTTGACGGCGGCTGGAACGAGCCTCGAAAAAGTCGTAAAGAGCAGTGTCTTTCTGAAGAATATGAACGATTTTTCCGCCATGAACGAAGTGTATGGTAAGTATTTCTCAAGCGCACCACCTGCCCGTTCAACGGTTGAAGTAGCACGTTTGCCAAAAGATGTGCTGGTCGAAATTGACGTGATTGCATTGGTTTGAAATCGGCTCAGTCAAGGTGTAACGGAGGAATGATGAATCGATTAGCACTCTGCATTTTTGCGGTTGTGATCGCGCTTGCGACTGCTTTAGCCCAGACGCCCGATACCACGACTCAGCAGACCACGAAAAAAACCACAACAACCACGAAGTCTGCGACGACCGCGAAGCCCGCCGCCAAGTCAGGAACATCAGCACAAAGCGGAGCTGCCAAGAAGCCAGCCACGGCTTCGCATCGGGTCGCGGGAGGGCCCACTCCTGTGAAAGGCGAACCGACGAAAACAGCATCTGGTCTGGAGTATTGGGATCTTAAGCAGGGAACAGGAGCGATTGCTCAGACGGGCCAACAAGTCCAAGTGCAATACACGGGTTGGCTAACCAGTGGAAAGAAATTCGACAGCTCGGTTGGATCAGGCAAGCCATTCGATTTTCGCTTAGGCGCAGGTGACGTAATCAAGGGCTGGGATGAAGGCGTCGCGGGAATGAAGGTCGGTGGCAAACGCCAGCTGAAGATTCCCGCCAACCTCGCGTACGGTGAGCGCGGTTATCCGGGCGTTATTCCAGCAAATGCGACGCTGATCTTTGATGTGGAGCTCGTAGGCGTGAAGTAGTTAATTTGCGATTGCCGGATCAAGGCAGACGCCTGCCACGGTCGACAATCGCAAATTGATAGAAAGAACTCTTAGGCCTTCACCACTTTGCCGCTGCGCAGGCAGGATGCGCACACACGGATACGTTTATTCGTCTTACCCACCTTCGCGTGTACCGGGCGCAGATTGACGTTCCAGCGCCGCTTGGTCACGTTGTGAGCATGACTGATGTTATTTCCGAACTGCGGCTTCTTGCCGCATACCGCACACACTTGAGCCATTCCAGTACTCCAGAAGTTTAGAACTTGAGGTGCAAACAGCTGATTATAGCGGATTTGGGCCGGTTTTCCAAATACGGCACCTGCCGTGAACTGGTCATCTCGCGCTCGGAATCCAACCATTTCCACTATGCGATACTGAAAGCATGCCGGTGGTAAACCTGAAACCTTCACTCGCCAATGACCCCGCATCAGTGCGAGTAAATCTCACGAGCGGAACCGGCATGGAAATCGACTGGAAGGATGGTCACCGTTCCACTTACTCTTTTGCGTTTTTACGCGATGCGTGCCCGTGTGCCATGTGCAATGAGGAGCGGGACAAATCAGGCCGAGAGCCGGGGGAACCGCCGAAACTCGCCCCTGGCGCGCTTCCCATGTTCAAATCGGCTGCTAAACCCATCTCCACGGAGGCGGTAGGAAAATACGCTATTCGTTTTCATTGGAATGATGGACACGACTTGGGAATTTACTCGTGGGCGTTTTTGCGGGAAGAATGTCCGTGCGAGGAATGCAAAGCCGCTCGGGCAAATGCAGGATAAAGAGCCTTGTCGTTTCTCTCCCAACTCAATCCTCAACAACGCGAGGCCGTTGAAACAACCGACGGGCCGGTGCTCATCCTGGCGGGCGCAGGTAGCGGGAAGACTCGCGTCATCACTTACCGCATTGCTTACCTGATTGAGCACCTCGGCCTGATGCCTGAGTCCGTACTGGCTGTCACTTTCACGAACAAAGCTGCTTCGGAGATGGTTGAACGTGTAGACCGCATTGTTGGCGGACTGTCAATCGCGAAACCTGTTATTTCGACGTTCCACTCTTTCTGTGTTCGCGTGCTTCGTCGTGATATACAAACGCTGCAAATCCCTTCCACTGTTTCGGGGCAGCCCCCAATCGGACACACAAAAAGTTTCGTTATTTACGACGAGGCCGATCAGCAGAGCGTCGTGAAATCGGTGATGAAGAGGCTGGGGATTGATGACAAAGAGCTCACTCCACGCACTGTGCTATCCCGAATCTCCTGGGCAAAGAACCATATGCTCGACCCGCAGGAGACCTATCTAAATTCCGACGATCCAAAAACAGAGCGTGTTGCGCACATCTACGAGGAGTACCGGAAGGAGCTTCGCAAGGCGAATGCGCTTGATTTCGATGACCTCTTGCTCGAAACAGTTCGTCTTTTGAAAGTTTCGTCAGAGGTGCGTGACTTCTACAACCGCCGCTTTCAGTACCTTTTGGTGGACGAATACCAGGATACAAACCGTCCACAGTATGAACTGATGCGCATGTTGGCTGGCTCGCGGCATAACGTTTGCGCGGTCGGCGACGAAGACCAGTCGATCTACTCATGGCGGGGGGCCGACATCCGTAACATTTTGGAATTTGAGAAAGACTTCCCAGAGGCAAAGATCGTTCGCCTTGAACAAAATTACCGGTCAACGCAGAACATCCTGCAAGCCGCTTCCGCGGTAGTGGCCAACAACGTTCGCCGGAAAGGCAAGAATCTTTGGACATCACGGCAGGGTGGAACCAAGATCGGATACTACGAAGCTCCTGATGGAGAGAATGAAGCGCTTTTCGTGGCTGACCGGACAGCGCGATATCTCCGCGAAGCGAGCGATCAAGGAGAGACTTCTCGAACTGCTGTTCTTTATCGCACCAATTCACAGTCCCGTCTCTTCGAAGAGGCGATGCGACGGTATGGGTTGAAGTATCACGTCGTCGGTGGGTTCTCGTTCTATGAGCGGGCCGAAATCAAAGATATGATTTCGTACCTTAAGGTCATTCAGAATCCGGATGATTCGATCTCGCTCCTTCGGATCATCAATACGCCAGTGCGCGGAATTGGCAAGACAACGCTGGAGACCTTAGAACGAGTCGCGCTCGAGACTGGGACATCTCTGTGGGGAGCGGTCGAGGAAACTATACGTCGGGAACTACTCCCGCAGCGTGCTGTTGCAGCACTCAAGGCATTTCGGGATCTCATCGAAGACGGGCGCGCAATGCTTGCTGGAACTTATGCGGAGCGATTAACTGAGAGTTCCGAAACTGAAACGAAGTCGCGCCCAGCCGCGGTTGAAATTAGCGACCAGATCGCTTTTGATCCTGCAGATTTCAGTCCCGCCAGTTTCGATTTTGGCACCAATGCTGAAGAGCTCGAAGAAGCTAAATCTGGAGATGGCAATGACGAAAGCGTTGAAGGCTTCCGCGCGCCCGGTTCCGCCGCTACGACTGCGGAACTTCTTAAATTTTTGATCGACCGCACCGGATACATCAAGCAATTGGAAGAACAGGACACTCCCGAATCCTACTCACGGATCGAAAACCTGCGCGAGCTGGTCAATGCCGCCATGGACTCAAAAGATCGTGGCGAGACTCTCGACCAGTTTCTGGACCATGCTGCCCTGGTGAGCGATGCCGATGCCTATGACGAACGCGCTCAAATCACCCTTATGACCCTGCATGCCGCCAAAGGATTGGAGTTCCCGCTCGTTTTCTTGTGCGGCATGGAAGAGGGGCTGTTTCCACATTCGCGGACATTTCTCGAACCGGACTCAATCGAGGAAGAACGTCGTTTGTGCTATGTGGGGATGACTCGAGCGATGGACACGCTGATCCTGAGCCGAGCTGTCTATCGCCGCCGTTATGGCACAGACATGCCGGAAGCCAGTGTGCCCTCCCGTTTCCTGGAAGAAGTGCCCAGTGAGCTGATTGAAGATCTAAGCAGCCCTCGGCGAGCAACGCGCTCGATTCCAGAGCCACGCGCGGCCAACGCGAGCAGGCGCCCACGGGGAGCGGTGCGCGAATACTCGGAGTCTACGCACTATTCCTACGAAGACGAAGACCAGAGCGTCGCTTGGAATCCGGGTGAGACGCGGCAAAAGCCCACGGCTTACTCAGGGAAAACTTACAACTCGATCGACAATATTGCCGAGTTCTTTGCGTCGCGGGGCAAGAAGTTTAGCCGTCCCAAGCTAACGGTCGACGAGCCCACTGGGAAGAAGGGCTTCCGTCCCGGGCAGAAGGTTCGACATCCGAAGTATGGGGAGGGGACTGTCTATCAGCGCGATGGAGATGGGGAGAATGCCAAGATTACGGTACAATTCCCCCGGTTCGGTCTAAAGAAGCTGGTCGAGAAGTATGCGCAACTGGAACGGGCGTAATTGCGGAACATCTCGCGCCGCCCTGTAAGAGTTCGAAGGTTGCAGCCCGAGCAAGAGAATTCCTATCAAAGAAAAGGAACCTGAACAGTACTCATGGCGAATACATCCAAGCTGAACAAAGAAGAACGGAAGAAAGCAAAACGCGCCTCGCGAAAGAAAGTCAAAGCCGAAAAACCGAAGAAGGCTCGGGATTACGCGCGCGGATCGAAAAAACGTAAAGTGAAGAAACTGGCGCGCGGACAAGCCAAGCGCTAAATGAATTTCTGGGGCACAGGCGACGACTTGTGCCCCGAATTGCATCAGGCTAGTTGTAAGGCTGAGGGGATAACCCCGGCCGAACGTGCCTCTATCGGGCGCGATACCATCAACCGGGGAGCACTTCTCTGGAAAGCCAACTTCTTTGCTGCAAGTCGATCGATAAACTCATATCGGACGCTGAACATCCCGAGCATAGTCTAAAGAAATCGCTCGGACCGTGGTCGCTCACGGCGCTTGGGATTGGCGCCATCATTGGATCCGGCATCTTCGTGTTGACTGGCACTGCGGCAGCAGGAGAATTTTTCCAGGCACCCTCCATCCTGCATGCCCAGGTCCTTGACCTGGTCACCAATTTTCTAAAAACCGGCAGCGCGTCCGGGGCCCTCATGCACGGCAGGCCTCCTGCGGGACCATCGATCGCCATATCGTTTTTCCTCGTTGCTATTGCATGTAGTTTTGCAGGCCTCTGTTATGCCGAGCTCGCATCCATGATCCCAATAGCCGGCAGCGCTTATACGTATTCGTATGCAACGCTCGGTGAAATCTTTGCATGGATTATTGGTTGGGACTTGATCCTTGAATACGTTGTGAGCAACGTCGCTGTTGCGGTTGGCTTCAGTGGCTACATCAAAGCGCAACTAGCGGCTTTTGGTCTTGTTATTCCAGACAAGTGGGCAAGTCCGGTCTGGGCGGCGGGACAATGGACTGGTGCCCACTTCAATCTGCCTGCTTTCCTCATCGTCTTCATTCTCACGCTGCTTCTTGTAAGAGGGGTGCGAGAGTCTGCGGAAGCCAACAACATCATGGTGCTCGTCAAGATTGGCGCCATCTTGACGTTCTTGGTGGTCGGAGGGATGTTGGTGAACCCGGCGAATTGGTCGCCCTTCGCGCCCTCCGGATTCGCAGGCGTTATCACGGGTGGCGCGATTGTCTTTTTCACCTACATTGGTTTTGATTCCGTTTCGACTGCAGCGGAAGAGTGCAGAAATCCGCAGAAGGATCTCCCGTTCGGGATCATCACGTCCCTGATAATCTGTACCCTGCTGTACGTTGGGGTAGCGATTGTGCTTCTCGGGATGATGAAGTACACAACGTTCGTGTCAGGAAAAGCTGCGGAAGCCCCTGTAGCGTATGCGCTGCAACAGTTAGGCGCGCGTCCCCTCTTCCGATCTGTGATTGTTGTGGGCGCGCTCACTGGGATGATTTCATCCTTGCTTGTATTCCAGTATGGGCAAGCCAGAATCTGGTATGCGATGTCACGGGATGGCTTGCTGCCCAAGCTTTTTTCTGCCGTTCACCCACGATTCAAGACACCTCACTGGTCCACGTGGATTGCATGTTTCGCTGTCGGCCTGCCAGCAGGCATCGTCGATATCGGTGATGCTGCCGATCTTTCCAACATCGGCACGCTGTTCGCTTTCGTGTTGGTGTCCCTGGGTGTGATCTTCCTGCGTCGAAAACAACCCGATCGCAAACGAGCCTTCCAGGTGCCGTTCGTACCATGGTTTCCGCTGATTTCGGTAATTCTCTGCGGGGGCCTGATGACAGGGCTCACGGTCATTACCTGGATTCGCTTTGTGGTTTGGCTAGCGCTCGGATTAGCTATCTATTTCTTCTATAGCCGCCATCACAGCGAGTTCGCCCGGCAGAAAGCCTGATCTCCGTGGCTGCAAGGAAGACGTCTTTCATAGCCTCACTTCCTAAAGCAGAACTCCATCTGCATCTTGAGGGTTCCATCGAACCCGCTACCCTCCTCGAATTGCAGCAACGCCACGGATCAATGGGTACGCTTGAGCAAGTGGAGAAGCTTTATCGATATTCCGATTTCCGTGGCTTCTTGATGGCTTTTAAAGATGTGATCGAGTGGCTGCGGACGCCCGAAGATTATGAGCTCATCACCTATCGCCTGATGGAGCAACTCAAGACTCAGAATGTGTTGCACGCCGAAGTATTCGTATCAGTCGGCGTGAATCTGTGGCGCAAGCAGGATTTCATCGCCCTATTCGAAGGTCTTGACCGCGGTCGTGTTCGTGGCGAACAGGATTTCGGCGTGTCTCTCTTGTGGATCTTTGATGCGGTGCGCCAATTTGGGACTGAGCCAGCTCAAAGAGTGGCTGAGCTTGCGGCAGGTTTTCGTGACAGGGCCGTGGTGGGATTCGGGATTGGCGGCGACGAGCGGCAAGGTGCGCCGGAGTTATTTCGTGATGTGTTCGCCTTTGCGGCGAAACAAGGCCTTCATCTGACGGCGCACGCGGGGGAGACGGGTGGACCTGAGTCGATCTGGGGCGCTCTGAATTTGAAAGCGGAGCGTATCGGGCACGGGTTTACGGCTGCGACCGATCCCGAATTGATCGAGCAACTCGCGGAAAGGCAAGTACCCGTGGAAATTTGCATCACGAGCAATGTTCGGACAGGCGTCTGCGCAAAGCTGGAGGATCATCCGGTTAGGCAGTATTTCGATGAGGGGCTGATGATCACTTTGAATACCGACGATCCGGCTATGTTCAAAACCTCTCTGATCGGAGAATTTGAGCAGGTACAGCAGGTGTACGGTTTCTCAGACGAGCAATTACGCGAGCTGGCTCGGAATTCATTCGAGGCCTCATTCTTGCCGCCTGCCAAAAAGTTGGAGTTCCTACGCCTCATCGACTCTGAAGTTGTGTAAAGAAGAGATGCCGGAGGAATTGCCGGAACGTTGACCATTCGAAGCGTGGGCGTTTAGGATTCTTAAGTATCGTTAAACCCTTACACACCAGCAAACACCTTATTCCCTGCGTGAGAAGTTCCTGAATTTGGTGGCTTTTGCACAATACGCATTCGCCCTATAGACTAAATATTTTGTTTTCACTTGAAGAGGAGTTATATGGCATCTGTAGAAGAGAAAGTTAAGCAAATTGTGACCGAACAGCTCGGTGTCGATGCGGGCGAGGTCACGCCCTCAGCGTCGTTTGTCGACGATCTGGGCGCGGACTCTTTGGATCGCGTCGAACTAGTTATGGCCTTTGAGGAGCAGTTCGATATTGAGATTCCCGACGAAGATGCGGAAAAGATTCGTACCGTGCAGGATGCAATGGACTACATCGCGAAGCAACCGAAAGCAGCAAAATAGCGCTTCGCGCATGACCCAAGGCAGGAGGCGAGGAAAACATGGCAGCTGTTGACGATAAAGTAAAACAAATCATCGTAGAACAACTGGGAGTGGATGAAGGCGAAGTCACGCCGAACGCCTCGTTTGTGGATGACTTGGGCGCCGATTCCCTGGACACAGTCGAGTTGGTTATGGCCTTCGAAGAGGCATTCGACATCGAGATTCCAGACGAGGAAGCGGAAAAGATTCGCACCGTGCAAGACGCGGTGGACTACGTCGGCAAGCACGCGAAAGGCGGTAAGTAGATTTGTCTCGTCGCGTCGTCGTTACTGGCCTCGGCTTGATTTGCGGGGTCGGCCTTAACACCCCGGAAGTGTGGGGCAATCTACTTGCGGGGAAGAGCGGTGTCGCCCGGATCACACAGTTCGATGCCTCGCTATTTGCCTGCCAAATCGCAGCTGAAGTCAAGAACTTCGATCCACTGAATTTTGTCGAGAAAAAAGAAGTAAAAAAGATGGGGCGCTTCATCTACTTCGCTTTGGCTGCCTCCGAAGAAGCGATGAAAATGAGCGGACTTTCAGTTACTCCCGAAAATGCGGAACGGATCGGGGTTCATATCGGCTCCGGCATCGGCGGGTTCGATGTTATCGAACGTGAGCATCGTGCTCTACTCGAGGGTGGGCCGCGCAAGATCTCTCCTTTTTTTATCCCGGCGGCAATCGTCAATTTGGCAGCCGGCCATGTCTCGATGAAGTTCGGCGCCAAAGGTCCGAACGAAGCCACAGCCACTGCTTGTACTACGAGCGCGCACTCGCTTGGCGACTCTTTCAAAATCATTCAGCGCGGCGACGCTGACGCGATGATCGCCGGCGGCGCGGAAGCTGCAATCACGCCAATGGGCGTGGGCGGGTTCGCGGCGATGCGAGCTCTTTCCACGCGCAACGATGAACCGGAAAAGGCTAGTCGTCCATGGGACGCGGCGCGCGATGGATTCGTAATTGGGGAAGGGGCCGGGATTCTGATCCTTGAAGATTTGGAATTCGCTAGAAAACGCGGAGCCCCGATTATTGCCGAGATGGTTGGCTACGGAATGAGTGGAGATGCTTATCACATCACACAGCCAGCTCCAGAGCACGAGGGTGGGTACCGCGTCATGAGGAATGCTTTACGTGACGCCAAACTTGAACCCAAGGACATCGGTTACGTGAACGCGCACGGAACGTCAACGCCTATCGGAGACGTACTGGAGGCTCATGCGATCCGAAACTTTTTTGGGGAGCATAAGGTGCCAGTCAGCTCAACCAAATCGATGACTGGTCACCTGCTAGGTGGTGCTGGAGGTTTAGAGGCGGGGGTTTCTGTTTTGGCTCTGAGGGACCAGATATTACCGCCAACGATCAACCTTGAAAACCAGGATCCAGATACCTGCAATATGGATTTCGTGCCGAACCAGGCACGTAAGGCAAGCCTCGATTACGCGCTTTCGAATTCCTTCGGCTTCGGTGGAACAAACGGCGCCATCATCTTCAAGAAGTGGAACGAGTCCTAAGGCCCCACTCTTCAAGCCTGCGAGTTACACCCAAAGCGGTTATGTCGCCACTGGTGCTGGGATGACGTAGTACTTTTGTACCCAGCTACAGACCTTCGAAACCTTTGCCAACCGACACCCTACGCGCCAGAATGAAGTTTCGTCTGGCATCAACTCACATGGAAAACGGTTTCGGCGCAGCCTTGGCAACTCTTCCTCCACCCAAAAAGTCAGCCGCGAGGGTTGCAATGGTCGGTATCCACGGAGCGGCGCAAGCAGTGCTAACAGATTGTTTCCGCCAGTTCGGGATTGAATCCTTGCTTCTTACAGAACACGAAGCCGTTGACAAGCTGGCACGCGAGAAATTTGAAGCCTGCGTTGTGAAACTCTCTGACGTTGCGCAACCCGTAATGGAGTCGGCGCGGAAATCGAAATCGAATAGCCGCATGGTCTTGTATGGCCTTGGCGGCAGCGCCCAGGAAGCGATGCGGTATTCCAAGTTTTGCATCAATGCTGTCTTCCATGAGCCCATCGAGCGGCAAGCTGCACTCAAACTGGTACGTGCGACGCAGATGTTGGTGCTGCACGAATTTCGTCGTTACGTGCGTATTCCCGTTATGACCGAAGTGGGAATCGTCGCGCAGGATGGGAAAGAGCTTGTTGGGACGAGCCAGGAGATCAGTTCCGGTGGGATGTCTCTGAAATGTGGCCATCAATTAGAGCCCGGCCATCAGGTGGAGGTCTCGTTCGCGCTGCTGACTCTTCCCCGAGTATGGATTCGCGGCAATGTAGCCTGGCGAGGGAAAAATCGCTCCTATGGCATTCGTTTCGACATCAACGACGCTCGGCGGCAAAGTCTAAAAGAGTGGATTGAGGCTTATCTGGAGAGCTAGTCACTAAATTGCGACTTCTTCTTTTCTGCTGACCTAACTGCCATAGCGATCCCTTAAATACTTGCCGAGATCTTCCTGCAATTGGCGATAGTCGGAGTGGATGGTCGACCTCAGTGCAGCTTCGGTCGAACTGCCATTGCCGATCCGATCCAGAATGCGTTGAATTTCACTCATTCCATATGTGGACGAGATGTATTCCACCGCGGCGAGTGACTGGTCATAGGCAAGGCGTGCCTCACTAGACGTGAAATTCATGAAACTGCCCTCCAGCGTGTTGAAAGGGAGTGCGTGATCCGCCTGGAATAATTGTGAAAGTTGGCGACCACTCGATTGTGTGGACCTGCCTTCGACCAACTGTGCCACGCCTTCATGGAGCCACTGTGGGCAACGACCGCTTGTCGCTTGATTAATGAACGAATGCGCCAGCTCGTGCTTCAAGATTCTCGCTAGCTCGGGAGTTACGCTGGCCAATCCACTGATCGGAATCCTCAGTTTTCCATCATTCACGGCGCCGCTCCATGCGGGTGCATGCGTTACATCGAAGAAAGCTTGCTCTGTATAGAGCGTGACAAGGATGTTGCTACGTGGAGTTACACCTAGATCCCGAACGAGCTCGTCATATTGCGTGTCGAGAGTGGAAAGGAGATCCCGTCGAAACGACTCGCTGGTCTCCTTCCCTTCAAAGCGTAGAGTGAAATGGCTACTATCGTGAGAGGTGAAGTTCGCCTCAGTATTGGCTTCCCGCTGTGCTCGGGCAAGAAGTTTCTCAATAGCGGCATCCGGTCGAAGCTTCAGAGCTCGCTGCCAAGTCTTGATGGCGTCGGACGTATTGTCAGTTGAAAACTGAACATAACCCAAAATTGCGAGAGCATCCGGCGACTCTGGAGCAACCCTTGCTGCTCGCTGCGCATATGGCAGCGCTTGCGAAGGATTTCCTGTCCTAAGCAGAAGAGCGGAATAGTAGGTCAGAACGGTGGAATTGTCGGGTTCATATTGCAGAGCAGTCTCGAAATAACGGCGCCCTGCCGTGAGGTTGTTGTGATCAAACTCGTACTTGCCTGCGAGAAAATAGGCGGTCGCAGCGACCGATGGGGATCCCTCGCTTGCGATCGCTTGCAAAGCGTCTGTATCGATCTGATTATCGTGCAGGACACGCGAAGCCACGTCCGCTTCCCCGTGCAGAACTGTGGGTTGCGAGAGAGCTGGGATTTCCGCCGAATTGCTAGTGGACGAAATACGCGGAGCTTGGCCGCCTTGCTCTACGCCTGCGACAGCCGATTTTGGTATCGCATAGGTGTTGTCCCCGATGTCATACTCAATGCGCTTCCCGTCGTCGCGAACTTGGTCAGCCCAGATCTTTCGACCATTTTTCAGTCGAATGACTTCTGCGGCGCTGAAGCCAGAGATGCAGATGGCGACAATCAATGAAAAACTTAGGAACGGAACCCGCACAAGACGAATTCTAGCAACGCTGAAACAGAGGAGCAGGTGACGAAAGTCATAACCCGGCATCGCACTGCAGGAATCATCTTATTGATGTTGGCGACATGTCTGCCGGTATGGGCACAAGTTTGTTCACAAGTGCAAAATGCCGGAGAACTGTACCAGCAACTCAGCACGATTGGCTTGGATAAAACGAGAGTCTATCGAATACGCGACGCGGCACTCGACCGAGAGAACCTCCACATTACGTTCCAAGATGGGAAGATTGGTTTCACACAAGATGTCTGCGGAAGGATTACAGGAGCCTTCTTCGAAGGCGACGGGGAAGTGCTTTTACGTCCGCCGCAGCGTGCCGAGCGCGCATCTCTTGCACTATTTACCGGAATGGCTGTGCTGGAAGAGCAGTTTGCAACGGCCTTCGTCCGATTCGATGACGACACATTTCGGAACCTCCAAGAGGCACTGCGACCGTCTGACAACGTCGAAGACTTCATGACCGCATGGGCCCCCACGGTTCAACGGCTGTCTGATATCGACGCACTCCGTCTGATTATGGACTTCAGCGCGTATCTCCCATCTCAAGATGCGCCCGGCAATGCGAGTCCAGTAGAAAATCCGATGATGCATGCGCGACTGCAAGGGAAGAAGCTGGGTGCATTTGACATCTACTATGACCGTGCTGCACAAGAAAACATATGGGTGGCTCAACTCAAGAGTGGTGCGAACGGAAGCTTCATCAACATGTGGACATCGTTTTCGAAACCGAGTGCCGTGTCATCGACTGTTCCAGCGCCCGAATCACGACGTGATGATGTGACTGTCGACCAGTACCGGGTTGTCGCGGGCGTGCGACCACCCAAGCAGCTAGATGTCGAGGCCACTTTAGATCTGGTGGTTAAACGCGGTGGCCAAAGGGCGATACTCTTCGAGTTGTCCCGATACTTGAATTTGCAGTCAGTCCAATGGCAAGGAAGATCGCTCGAATTTATACATAATCAAGCCCTGGAGGGAAGCCAACTCTCTCGTCGTGGAAACGATCTTGTCGCGGTGATCTTTCCACGAGTGCTGAAGAACGGGGAAAAGATCGAATTGCGCTTTGTGTATGGAGGAGAGGTTATCTCCGAAGCGGGAATTGGCCTTCTTTATGTTGGTGCTCGAGGAACGTGGTACCCGAATTTGGGGCTCGCGATGTCAAAGTTTGATCTCGAGTTTCATTATCCCTCCCCCTGGACTCTGGTTGCCACCGGTCGGCAAGTTCCTATAGATGCGGCGCAGACGCGGACTGAAAAATTGGCATCCGCTGGAGATCAAGCGGCTCGTTGGGTCTCTGAACGTCCGATTCCGGTTGCTGGATTCAATCTCGGCAAGTATGCGCGAGCCACCGCTAAGGCGGGCACGGTCCAAGTGGATGCCTATGCAACTGGCGGCGTGGAATCGAATTTTCCTAAGCCCCCTTCGGAGATTGTTTCCGTTCCCTCTGCCCGGCGTCCTGGCGTTCCCACCGAAGCAGTGGTGGTCGCGCCAGCAGCGCCATCTCCAGCACGCAACGCCCAAGCAGTGGCCGATCGCTCTGCACGTGCAGTTTCATTTTTCAGTCAACGATTCGGTCCATATCCATATTCGACCCTCGCCATGACCCAACTCCCCGGAGAGTTGAGTCAGGGCTGGCCAGGTCTTGTGTTTCTCTCCACTTTTGCGTATCTCTCTCAGGCGGAACGATCCCAGCTTCAGCTCGATCCTGTTCAGTCGATCTTGAGTTCGCAAGTTCTGGTGCATGAAATTGCGCACCAGTGGTGGGGTGATCTAGTTGCGTGGCGTGGATATCGTGACCAGTGGTGGGTCGAAGCGCTTTCAAACTACTCTTCTCTGATGATGCTGGAACAGGAGAATCCGGCGCACTTCCGTGCGGTAATGGACAGGTATCGCGATGATTTGTTCCGGAAGAATAAAGATGGAGCACAACTCAAGGACGCAGGCCCGGTAACATTTGGAGGACGGCTGTCCTCTTCGTTATTTCCTGACGGCTACGATGCCATCAGTTACGGGCGTGGGACATGGCTATTCCATATGCTACACAGCATGCTGCGCCACGGATCAGACGACGGTTTCGCTCGAGCGTTATTGAAATTGCGGCAGCGTTATCAAGGAAAGCTGATAACCACAGAAGAACTCATCAGTGTGTTCGAAGAAGAGCTTCCGATTGATACACGTTACGAAGGCAAGAAGTCTTTGAAGTGGTTCCTGGATGGTTGGGTCAATGGAACGGCGATCCCAAAGCTGGAGCTATCAGGTGCGAAGTTTTCTTCTAGAGATCAGCGAACTGTGATTACTGGCAAAATTGTGCAACACAATGCCCCGGCCGATCTCGTTGCCTTCGTTCCGATCTACGGACAGAGTAGCGCCAACGGTCCCTTGACCTTGATAGGCAATATATTCGCAGACGGCCCAGAAACTACATTTCGCCTCAATTCGCCAAAACCGATCAACAAGCTGGTCCTTGATCCGGAGCAAACCCTGTTAATCGAGCGTTAGTGACATTCGTCACTGTTTCCCATTTGTGATTTCCCAATTCTGAAACATGATGGATTTGGGACTGCAGCTAACGCCATCTCCCGGATACGCCCTCATCTTTTTATAACTGTCCCAATTACTTGGGAGTCTCTCCAGGACTAAAAAAATGGTTGGGTACTTGCTTATTCATTCGGCAAGGCCGAGGCCAGGAGTAGGGGATGAAACAAGACATTCAACGCCCAGTCACAATTCTGTTAGTGGAGGACAATGAATTCGTTCGAGCAGTAACCGAACAAATTCTCATGAATGCAGGTTTCAAGGTTCTCTGTGGCCAAAGCGGAGATGAAGCCCTAAACGTGTCACGAGGCTACGACGGTAAGATCGACTTGGTACTCACTGATATCGTTTTGCCCGGCATGAGCGGGCCGGAACTTGGAAGTGAGTTGCGGCGAGAGCGCCCCGAAATCAAAGTGCTCTTGACATCAGGATATGCAGACGTGGAGCCCCGCGAGCAAGCGATTCCGAACCTAGAGTTCTATCTGGCTAAACCATTTTCGGTGGCCACTCTGATGGAGAAGATCAGAGAGGTTCTCTCGGTTGGATCAAAGAGCGTCGGTGCATGTGCTTCCGGAACATGAGCCAGTCAGTTATTGCGGCACGCGATAGAACATGGAAACCAAGCGTCGCACTTCTTGAAGGTAACCTTCCATCTCGAAAGTCAATCGAGCCCAATCAACTGTGTTAGACATTGCGCAGTGATTCATCAAACATGCGAAGGCAGGCTCCTCAGAAAGATCAACCTGGCGATCTTCCGAGAAACCGTAACCCATCTTGTTCATTCGGCATAGCAGATCGGCAATGGTTACTATGGCAGTCAGAACCTTGTTCTCTGAGACGCGCAAAACTTCATGGTGATATGCGATGACCGTTGTTACCTCTGGTCCCAATCGCCACCGTTCCGCAAGGTGTTTCCCTGTTTCGGCGTGAGTCACTCCCAAAACAGAGAGTTCGGCTTCATGTAGAGGAATATGGTCCCTGGTCGCCAACTGAAATGCCTGTCCGAATTCTTCAGGCACGAGCCAGAGGTGGGCGATCACCCCGATATCGTGGAGTAATCCGGCCAGATATGCCTTGTCGCTGTGAGGAAAACTGATTGCGTGTGCCAATCGACGACTCATGAGCGCGCACTCCATCGAGTGCTCCCAGAAGAAGACTGGATCGAAAGCACTTGCTGCGGGCGGCGTCATCTTCAACAGGCAAACAGAAGCCGCGACCTCGTGCATGCGGCGCAACCCGAGCGCCACGATCGCTCCGTGAATTGTTTCGACCGCTTGATAGCGTCCGTAAAGCGGCGAGTTTGCCAGTTGAAGGCAGCGTACTGCTAAAGACTCGTCTTGCGAGATCAAATGGGCCACTTCGGAGAGATTTTGATGGTCCACCGGTTTTTGGAAATAATTCAGCAACTGCGTAACGACTACCGGCAGACTTGGCATTTGATCGAGGGCACCTAGTTTACGGAGCAGTTTTTCCCGCGGAGAGTCTGTCATGGCGTACCTCCAGCAACATGACGGGCATCGTTCCGAACGTATGCGGTAGCGGCTGGCAGATGAACTAGGCGAAAATCCTCGCTCACTCCGTATAACGATTCGGAATGCCCTAGAAAAAAGTAGCCGTGGGGAAGAAGATCCGCATAAAAATGCTGGATAACCCGACGCTTTGAGGCTATATCAAAATAGATCAGAACATTGCAGCAGAGAATCAGATCCATGCCTTTCATAAACAGCATGCGTGCATCATCCCGAAGATTTAGGCGAGAGAAATTGACGAGCGATTTCAAGCTAGAACTGACCTCGAGCTTGTCGCCTTTTTGGGTGAAATATCTCTGACGTTGTTGAATCGTTAAGTTGCGTGTCGCGTACGCGCGGATAATTCCGAGAATGCGAAAGGCTTCGCCAAAAAATCATCAGCGCCCAAGTCCAGGCATTGCACCTTCTCTTCGACCCGATTCCGGGCTGAAAGAACCAGTACCGGAAGACTCGGTTTCTGAACCCGCAATTGCCGAAGGATCGTTACACCATCGATGCGGGGAAGATTCAAATCAAGAAGCAACAGATCATAGTTGGCCTGCTGCGCTAGTGATTTGGCTTGTTCGCCATCATTCGAGAGATCCACAGCATAGTGTTCGGCTTCCAGCCCTCGCCTGACAAAGCCCCCCAGTGCCTCATCATCTTCTGCTACCAATATGCGCATCGATGAATCGCTCCTAACCAACAGCTCGATTCTAAGCAGACTTTAGAAGATTAAAAATTATTCGAGGACACACGAAGGTAGGAGCTTGCTGAAAGAGAACCGAAAACTAAAACGGGAACGATGCCTGTGTTCCTACTCGCCTAAATGGACTCGCAGAGCATCTGTGATCGTCGCCGCGACTCGACGGACCTTCTCCTCTGACTCTGCTTCCACCATGACTCGCGCCAGCGACTCGGTACCGGAATACCGCACCACAATGCGGCCGTTTCCATTGAGATCATTTTCCGCTTCCGCTATGACCTTTTGGATTGCCGGTACGTCCTTTAATGGCACTTTCTCACGTACGCGAACATTCTGGATCGTTTGTGGAAAAACTTTAAGATCCACAACTAGCTCAGCCAGCGGCTTGTCGTTTGATACCATGATTTCCATTACACGCAGCGCGGTCAACAATCCATCCCCTGTGGTGGCTTCGCCATCGCGAAAAATGATATGGCCTGACTGCTCGCCTCCCAGACATGCTCCTGTGCGCTGCATTTCTTCCAATACATATTTGTCGCCCACATTAGCCCGTAACATACGGATGCCGCTCTTTTTTAAGGCCGCTTCGACTCCCATGTTTGACATGGTCGTCGCTACAACGGTGTTCGCTGGTAACGCATTTCGCTTGTGCAGATCGCGTGCTGCCAGAAGCAGTACGGCATCTCCATTAATCACGTTGCCTTCCGCATCGCAGAACAGGGCTCGGTCTGCATCGCCGTCAAATGTGACTCCCAAATTGTATTGGCCCTGCGATTTCGCCATGTGAGTGGCGATCGTTTCCGGGTGAAGTGCTCCACAATTCGCATTGATGTTTCGTCCATCAGGCGTCGCGTGGATGATCGTCGCATCGACCCCACATGATCGGAACAGTTCAGGTGCCTCTGCCGCCGCTGCTCCATTGGCACAGTCCACCAGGATCCGTAGAGAACCGACCGGAACGCGGATATTGCTCAGGAGCCACTCGATGTAATCCTGGCGCAAACTGCTCTCCCCGGGAATACTCGCAGCTGAAGATTGCGCTCCAGGAACGGGCAAATCGCCCTGTTGCAAAATGGTGAAAATTTCCTTTTCTATCGCCAGTTCGTGAGTGTCTGGGAGTTTGTAGCCCGTACCGGAAAATACCTTAATTCCATTATCGGTCCAAGGATTGTGTGAGGCTGAAATTACAACTCCCGCATCGAACTGGTGAGCGCGTGCCAGGTACGCCACCCCTGGCGTGGTAATTACTCCAGCGCTCTCCACTTTGACGCCAACCGAGGAGAGTCCAGCTGTAACTCTGTCAGCAATCCATGTGCTGGACTCACGGGTATCTTGACCGATCACCACTCGCGCTTTCGAATTGGAACGTACTAGATCATGACCGAGAGCCCGGCCAATTACGTATGTACTTTCTTTAGATAATGGGAACTCGCCGGCTACTCCTCGAATGCCATCCGTTCCAAAAAGTTGTCGGGATTGTGCCATCCGGATCGGGGTCCCCTTTTCACCGCGAGTCTTCTTTGATAGCCGCTTCTTCCATGATAACCGTTACTCGAATCGGGCGCGGCTGCACGACTTGCACAAGAGGGTCAGAAACGTAGGCGTGTGTTACGAAGGAAGACTTTCTCATGACGCCGCTGGCATCGACGGGGTCCGTAATCGCCGCTTCCACAGTTTCAACTCGCTGTTTTGGGCCACTAATCGTTATCGTTGACGGATTCGCTTCAATTCGTGCCACTCGCACTCCTGACGCGAAGCTCCCAATCACCCGGGGGCGCACCTCCACAGTCCTGACCATTCTTTCATCGAAGACCAGGTGGACCTGTGTTGGAACAATTTGCACTACTTCCAGTTCGCGCGACTGTCGCACCTGTTGTGCTGATAGATCGAACGTGCGTTCGCCAGCTTTTGATCCAGTCAAATCCAACTCGACGTGGATTGCACTTGGTTCGAGTCGCCGGATCAAGCGTTCCGGCCCTCGCACGCGGACTTGAGCTTCGGGAATTCGTTCATTTGCAATCTCGAGATTTTGCGGAAAATTATGAAGCTCGATTGGAATATTGATGGCCACTTCGGCGACAGGATTGCCCGCAACTGCGAGCCACAGACCAACTGCCAGCAACAGAGAAACGACCTTCAAACCAGCGTTCTTGAAGACATACCGTTGTAAAAGATCCGTCATTCTTAATCTTCAACCCCTGAGTGCGGCAGCGTTGCCCGTCTCGCTGCCTCGTCACTATTCTCTTCTTCCAAACTGCTAACCGGTGTCGGCAGCGTGGTCGGCGGTACGTACCGATGTAATAGTGAGCTCAGTCTTTCGCGTAGCGCTTCCACTGAAATGTCTCTCTCGATATTCCCTCCAACTGCAAGGCTGATCGCACCGGTTTCTTCAGACACGATCACTGCAATAGCATCCGTTTCCTCTGTGATCCCGATACCCGCTCGGTGTCTGGTTCCGAGTTGTGTCGAGAGAACAGGGTTCATCGAAAGGGGAAGAAAGCAGGCCGCTGCCGCAATCCGGTCGCTCTGGACTATCACGGCCCCGTCATGCAAAGGAGCACTTGGTCGAAAGATTGTCGCAAGTAGATCATAAGTGAGTCGCGCATCTAATACGACCCCGCTTTCGATATAAGTGCGCAACCCGATTTCGCGTTCGATGATGATCAACGCGCCGGTCTGATTTTGTGAGAAGAGATTTGCAGCTAGCACGATGTCGTCGTATGCGTCGGCTTCGGAGGAACCTGACCTGCTGAACGAGAGTTTACGTCCAAGTCCGGCCAACGCATGCCGAATTTCTGCCTGAAAGACTACGATCAACGCAAAAACCATGTATGGCAGCAGGGTAGTCAATAACCAATTGAGTGTAGTGAGTTCGCCAATGCGTGCAAAGTAGAAGGCCAGCGCGATCACCGCGACTCCGACCAGCATCGGCGCGGCGCGCGTTCCACGAATGAGAACTAGCAGTTGGTAAATAATGATTGCGACCAGCAGGATGTCCACGACCGCAAGTCCGGTCAGGTGAGGCCACGTCGTCGCAGTGTGCGTCACGCCGTTGAACTCCTGCTTTAGAGATCTACATTGTCATTGTATCCCGAGCTGAACCGCGACTAATTCTCATTCTTTGTCAACCCTGGCAGCAATGTCACCCTTTGCTACTCGCGCGCGGATTCGTTCCCCTGGGGACACTTGCGCTGGATCTTTTAACAGTCGACCCTTTGAATCGAACACCAAGGCATAGCCCCGATCAAGTATCGCAATTGGCGACAACGCGGCGATCTGCCCGTGCAGTGTTTCGATTCGGCCACGACGCTGGAGCACCAGACTTCTAGCTAACGTCGCCATTGACGCAACTCTTGCCTCGAGTTCGTGGCGCATTCCGCTCAAAACGCGGCGCGCATCGTAGTGCCGGATTGCCGCTGACGCACCCTCCCACCGTCGCCGACATGCTTCGAGCCTGCTTGTCTCAGTCCGCTCTATGCGAAATGACAATTCGTCGATCTTCTGCTGGCGCTGATTGATCAAGTCCATCATGCGAGCAAACGCGCCACGCTGTGTTGCTTCGATGACGTGCTGCCGGGCAATCGCAAGGTGATATCGCATCGCCCTCACCACCCGGTTGTGCAAGCCCTCTGCACTTTCCTCGATTTCCTGCCGCGACCGGATCACCATTTCCGCAGCCGCCGACGGAGTAGCAGCCCTCAGATCAGCAACGAAATCCATGATCGTAAAGTCCGTCTCATGGCCGATCGCCGAGATGACCGGAATCTCAGATAAAGCTACGGTTCTGGCCAAGCCTTCATTGTTAAATCCCGCTAAATCTTCGAGAGATCCGCCTCCCCGCGCCACGATGATGACTTCCACATTCTTCATGCGATTAAAAGCACGGATAGCAGCTGCCACTTCACTTGGGCAACTCTCGCCCTGCACCTGTACCGGCAAGATGAGAACATTAGCTGTTCGATGACGTCGGTGCAGTATCTGCAGGATGTCCCGGAGTGCGGCTGCCTGGGTAGAAGTGATTACGCCGATCCTTCGCGGCATCGCCGGAATCAATTTCTTCCGTGCCGCCTCAAACAGTCCCTCTGCTTCAAGCTTGGCTTTGAGCTGTTCGAATGCAACCTGTAGCGCTCCGGCGCCTTTCGGTTCCATGTGCTCGGCCGAAATCTGCATCTCGCCGCGGTCTTCGTAAACGGTTACTCGTCCCCGGATGACTACTTGGAGGCCATTCTCCGGTCGGAACCTCAATAGCCGTGCGGAACTGCGAAACATCACTGTCTTGATCTGCGCATTCGCTTCCTTGAGAGTGAAATAAAGGTGGCCAGCATCGGAAGGTCTCAGGTTCGAGATCTCACCCTCCACCCAAACATCGGCATATTCGCTTTCGATATGCCCTCGGACCGCTGAAACCAATGCGCGCACAGTCCAGACCCTGCGTTCTGGTGGTCGAAAGCTGAATCCCAGTTGATCCCCGCCTGCCATGGGTGGCAGTGTACCGCAACGGATTTGATCGGCCACACCTTGCGACAATTCCCGCTTTGCTTACAGTCCGTCCTTCGCGATTGTGGGCATAACTTTCTTCGAAGTTCACAAGCGTTGACTGATCTCAAGGCACACTTGCTTCCCATGCTGCAAACCTCGACACTATCCCGATGCGTGCCGTGATCCAGAGAGTCAGTCGTGCAAGTGTCAATGTCGATGGAGAGATCGTTGGTGAAATCGGAAACGGTCTGCTTGTCCTGCTCGGAGTCGCCAAGCAAGATACGCCCATTGATGCGGAATACTTGGCCGACAAAATTGCAGGGCTTCGTATTTTCGAAGACCCGAACGGCAAGATGAACCTTGCTGTAACAGAGATTCAAGGCAGTGTGCTGCTCATTTCGCAGTTCACGCTCTTCGGCGACGTGCGTCGAGGAAAGCGTCCATCATTCGACGATGCGGCCAGGCCGGAGACTGCTCGCGAACTGTATGAATTGGTAGTTGAGAAGATTCGCCGCGCGGGCATTTCGTGCGAGACCGGACGCTTTCAGGAGATGATGCGCGTTGAACTGGTGAACGATGGTCCGATTACCATTCTCATCGATTCACGGCGTGCCTTCTAAACGGCTAGGTCGAATAGCGTTCCCCCCCCATTCTGCTGTTCGATGTAGCGCTTGCTGTCAAACTTCTTCCCTGTACTTTCCAATGACATGTACCGGATCTTTCCGAAAATCGGACGATCAAACCATGGTCGATCGAATTTTCCAACAATTGACCATGCAATGCCTGAGTATCCATTCGGATCTCGTCCATCGAGCTCGTACTTGTCATTCAATTTCACGGCGACGCGGTGTGCTTCCGCGGGAGTCTTACTCCACTCAAGAATTTTCTTTCCCCAGTACATTCTCATGTAGTTGTGCATCCACCCACGCCGGACCATCTGCATGTGAGCAGCGTTCCACAGAGGATCATGTGTTTCGGCGTGTTCTAGTTGACGTTCGCGATACACAACCGGGCGAGGATCTTTGGCATGCTCAGCGAGTGAGCGATGTGCCCAATCTTCCCCACTTTCAAACGAATCGTAGACCGGGTTATACGTAACAAAATTGATCGCAAGTTCGCGCCACACCAGCAGTTCGTTCAGATAAGCTTCCCGATCCGCCTGCGGTGCCTGCGAATTCTTGACTGCTAACGCAATTGTGATCGGAGAGATGTGGCCAAAATGTAAGTACGGTGACATCCGACTCGTCGAATCCAACTCTGGATGATTTCGCAGCTTCCCGTAATTCTTCAGCTTGCGCGTCACGAATTCGTGCAGCAGCTTCAATCCTTCTTTGGTGCCGCCGCGAAACGTCGAAACTCCAGCCACCGAGCGGTCGAGCTTCCACGCTTCCGTGATGTCTGTGTTCACTGCCAGCGACTGAAACCCCTTAGGTTTTCTCCATGGAATTCTTGCCGAGGGATTTTCTTGCTTTACAAGGAAACGATCCAGTTGAGCTTCCAGTCTTCGTCGTGCTTGAAATGCTGCATATTGTTCTTTTTCGAGTAAGCACGAAGGAACGATCACATCTGCATCGACTATCCATAGAGGAACTTTAATTTGGTGAGCAACCTTCTCTCGCCAGCTTGCTGGTTCCCGCATCGGATTTTCATCTCCCACAACAAGTGCAGGACGAACTTCTTCACAAAATTTCAACAGATGGTGATCTGGATACCGACGCAGCACAAATCCAATGTTCCGCTCTGTTAGAGATTCGGCGATATCTGGGATGCCTTCCAGGAGGAATCTGTAATGACGAAGGCTGGCATTCGGGTAGAAGGGAACCGGTGCAAAGAAGACGACGACCGGTTTCCCAAGTTCATTGGCAGCACTCACAGCAACATCAAGTGCTGGATTGTCCAGCCCGCGTTGCGCCCTCTGCATCCAATAGACAACGCACTTCCCGTCAAGATTGGGTTCACCACCACGCCTTGCCCGCACCCTCGGATTTTCCAGAATTCCTTTGAACGACATCCTTAACCTCTCTTCCAATGTATTCCTTGAAGATGTGGCCTGGTCGAACCGCCCGCGCCCACATAGCTGCCGGGTTAACCAAGGCGCAAACTTGGAAGCTGGATTTTCAGTCAGGGAAATGTTGCGAGAACAACTCTAACCAGACGCCACGATCGCATCCGCGATTTTCACTACTTCCGTTGTAGCTTTCACATCATGGGTTCGGACAATGTGAGCGCCTGATACGATCAGCACGGTCTCGGTTGCGAGGGTGCCATAAAGCCGGCGATCAGTCGGAGCATCCTGACCATTTGCAGCCAAGGTACGTCCGATAAAAGATTTGCGGGAAGTTCCCACCAGTATGGGAAAGCCCATTTCCTGAAGCTGGGCGAAGCGTGCCACCAGCGGATAATTTTCCGCGAACCGTTTCCCGAATCCAAAACCTGGATCCAGAACGAGGGAGTCGCGTTTGACGCCAGCAAGAATGGCGTCCTGCGCCCACTGCCGCAACTCCCGTTTCACAAGCAGCACCGGATCTCCGATGGGTGGCAACTCTTTCCATTCGTCGGGACGTCCGCGCATGTGCATCAGTACCGCGCCGCATTTCAACTCGGCAATTGTCCTCTTCATCTCCGGGTCCCAACGGAACCCACTTACGTCGTTCACGATCTCTGCGCCGGCCTTCACCGCTGCGCGTGCTACGTTGGCCTTGTATGTATCGACGGATACGATCACGTCCGCCCTTTTTTGTTTGAGCGCCGCGATTACCGGAACAACCCGGTCAAGTTCCTCTTTTTCAGTTACTGATTCTTGTCCAGCCGCCGTGCCCAGAGTCGTCGCGACGTTTGCACCGGTTCGTGATTGAACCTTTGCTCCTGGTCTGGTGGACTCCCCGCCGATATCGATGATTTCAGCTCCATCCGCGACGAGCTTCAGCGCATGCTCTACGGCTTGGTCGCGATCGAGGAATTGTCCGCCGTCGGAAAACGAATCTGGAGTGACGTTCACCACGCCCATGATGCGCGTGCGCTTCCCGAGCTCAAGCGTGCGCGCTCCTCCCAGGTTCCATTGAAAGATGGGACGCATTCCGGGGATTCTAAACTAGGTGGTCAGATCCTTATCGCGACCAATATTCTGCGCTAACTCACTCTATCCACACTACCGCGCCGCGCTGAATCGGCGGAAGGCTAAATACTGTCTTTTCACCCCGGCGCTCACCTTTTAATTTTTGAACCTCGCCGAGAAAAGGTAAGAACGAAGCAGTTGTCCCTGAAGGTACAGTGATCGTTACCCCCGTCTCAGGAGTCTGCACGGGATTCACCCCACCCTTGAGGCCCTTGAAATTCGCAAAGAACACGTAAGTTTTCCCGTCGACTTCTGAAATGTGTGTCGCAAGCCAGGATGACGCGTCCACCTTTACTGCTGGCTCGCCACCGAGAGCGCTTAGAAAGTCTTTTTGTGAATCGGGATCCGCCGTTGCGAAATCCTTCTCAAGAGCCGCAATGTACTGCTTCCCCGGACATTGCTCGAATCGTTTCACGCCATCCGCCGGCAACCCTTCCGCTGCCTCACCCGTAGCCACCAACTTTCCCCCACCCTTTACGAACTCACCAAGTGCCTTCTTCTCCTCGTCGTTGAGCATTCGCACGTCAGGCAGCACCAGTATCCGTCCGCGAAAATTAGTTAACGTTCTAGGCGTGACGATCTCGTACTCAAGATGTTTCTGCATAAGCAGAATCAACACACCTTGATACGAACGAATGAATTCTTGCGCGAAGTAGTTGCGGGTTGTCGGAGAAAAGTAAACACCAACAGGTTGAATCGGCTTCCTCGGACGGTAGAAAGTCTTGTCGTGATTGCCGATCCATTCAAATATCTTTGTTCGCGTTGCGATGTCATTCGAGCCGGCCATCGAATGTCCAGGCGCATCCCAGAAGTTCGCTCCTGCCATCACTTGCGACATGGCGAGGTTTTGCATGGCTTCTCGCTTATCGACTTTCTTGTCACCATCCCACGAATAGTTCAGGATCCACGTCGCTTTACCCTCGGCGAATGCGCGAAATGTGCGCATTCCAACCTGATACCGGAACCAGTCAAGCGGTTTACGTGACGAAGCCATGTGATCGCCACCGCCGAATTCGTACTCATGCGCAATCACATCAACCACGGGATACAAGCTGTACACGTCCGAACCAACCCGTACCGCTTCTTCTTCGATGCCCGGGTAAATCTCCGGAATCGTTTTGATTTTTGGATTTACGGATTTCGCGCTCTGATCAATCTCTCGCAGAAAATCGGTTATTGTGCGGATTCGAAAATCCACCCACTTCCGGAAATTCGCATCCGAGAAATCCCCGAGCTTTACATCCTTCTTCGCATCAAGTCCGGTTTCTTTTCGGAATGCCGCCACGGTGGCGTCGTCGAAGCTCGCCCAACTGTCTTCCCAGCCGTCGAAATGCGTCATCCAGTACGGGATATCGATGTAGATGCCGTCAATGCCAGTGCCTGCGATCTGCCGAACACGCTCCATATAGATCTTTCGCCACTCCGTCGCGTACGGGCTGATCCACACGTCCTCGTCACCCTTTTTGATCCAGAACGCCGTGCCACCGCCGAAAATCGCTGGCTCACCCGTCAGCTTTCTTTGCAGCCAATCTGGATGTTCTTTTGCTAGCGTATGTGGTGTCTTGTCGGCATCTGCTGTAATGCACTCTGTTCCTGCGATGTAGACGTAAGCATAATTGCCTACTTTATGTGCTGCATCGGCGACTGCCTTAATCGCGGCGAGTTTTGCCGTTGGATCGACGAAGCTTTCGTACCGCCCGGGGATGTCATTGTCCACTTCGATACCGAAGACGTGGCTCGCTTGCGCTTCGCGAACAATGCGATCGGCGTCGCCCTTATCTTTCAATCCCCAGGCGCCAATTCGCGCGTAGTTCGTCCAATCCTGATCCGCAGGAATCTGCTGTGCTCCGGAATACACCAACGAGAAAGCACTAGCCAACAGAAATAAATAGAGAGTGCCGCGCAAAAGTTGATTTTTCATATTTCTGTCGCCCCTAAACGGTTGGGATAGATGTACCTTCGAGATGAAACATTCGTCGAACTCTTGCCGTCTGATGTGACCTTACTTGAAAACCTTTGCAAGAATGCGCGCAACGCCTTCGCACACAGTTCATGCGCCGCCCGTCTCGTTCCCAAAACCAACGGTCGGGCGAAGCGTCAGTGAACCGTCTTCATTCAATGCCTGTTTGCAGGCCCAGCGCACCGGATAGCGTTGCCCTTTCACTTCGATTTCTGCCTTCAGCTTTAGCCCCTTCCAATTTGTTCCCTTGGGCAACCGCAATTCAGCTTGGCGCACTTTTCCAGGTAAAGGATAGCCCGCATCCAATCCACCACTCGCAACCACGCGCCCATCTACTGCAACCGCCGAAACCCGCAGAATTCCTGGCACACCTGCAATCCCATCGTTCACCAAACCGAGGATGAGTCCCGGCGCGCCTCTCTCTTCGTATGTCCAAATCCATGACGGCCGAACTCGGTACCCAATCCTCCGGGCAAGTGCATCAATCGAAGCGGGATATTTTTCGTAGTACGACTGCACCCGCTCAAATTGAATCCGGTGCCAGTTCCACAAGGAGAAGTAGCTTGCCCCAACGTCTTGCACGTGGCCAACGACGTTGTCGGTGTACGGCACGCCCTCATTAAGACGCAGGCTCTTTTCGGAACCATCTGACATACCAACTTCCACCGTCACACCTACCCACGGCGGACGATTACTCAACGCGTCAATCTGCTCGTTTTCGATAAAGATCGTGTCTGTACGCAGCCAATTAGCACTCCGGACCGTGCGATCGACCAACTCCGCATTGCCAACCTTGCTGAAATCAGGCTGTGTGTTTGTCGTGAGAGGGGTCTTTTTCCAGTGGCTTGCTTGATAGTCCCACATTGCAATCCACGTTTTCTCCGCAGTCGTGTAATCGGGAAATGGATTGATCTCGAGCGGCCAGGTGTGCCCCTCTCCCCAGAATCCGTACATGGCCGTATCAACGTATTCAACGTCCGGATGCCCGTCATACTCAGCTGCCAAAAGATCAATCAACTCTCGAAACGCGCTCTGGAACAGAGGATCGTCATAACGGGGCTCATAGCGGTCTCGTTTCAGCCACGATCCCAATTTCACCATCGGAACTTTCTCGGCAAGAAACGCAGGCAACGGGGAAGTCTCAATGTCGGGATTGTTCATCATCACGCGGAAGCCAATTCGCTTCCCATACTGCCGCGCCAGCGCGAACGTGGTTTTCCAGTGTTCGCAAAAATCCAGCCGCCCTGGTTTCTGCTGAACGTCCTTCCAGTTAACCCTGATGTAAAGCTTGTTCCCAAGCGGCATCCGGACAAGTTTTTCAATCGATTGTTCTTGCGGTTCGCCCGCCTTCGACGCCGGCCCAACTTCGTCGCAGATATAAGTGACAAACCCCATGCCGTAATTCGGAAGCACTTCGGACGAAGCCGTTGTTGCCATTACAACGTTCCAACTCGGAAATACGTCCGCCGGAAATGGGCCTTGATATAGGCGTTCCGCAACCGTTGGCCCTGACCCGAAATCGTATTTGTCGAAATTGTGGCCGGGAACAACAGCGCGCGCTGGTGAGGTTCCAAGGCTGGTCACCAGTGCAGTTGCGCCAGTAGTTTTCAGAAAGTCACGCCGACGCATGGATGAGCCTCCATCGGAGATGACGCCCATGTGAGAGCAACTGCGCACATGGCACAGACGTTTAATCGGAACAACAGACGCAACTGGAGAGAGATTGGGCCTCAAGCCTGAATCCGCCTGAGGCCTGTTCCTGAAAGCTAGAACTGGATCCGCGCCCCGAACTGCATGCGCCGGAAATTATTTCGGGTTTCGGTCACCTGTCCGAAGCCTCCGGCCCCAAACCCGACATCGGGGAATGCAAATCGCTGGTGATTAGCCACGTTGAACATCTCGGCCCGAACCTGTAAGCGTGCCCGCTCCCGGATCTTGAATTCTTTGGTTAGCGACATGTCCAAATTGCGAATTCCATCCCCGCGCAGGTTCGAGAAATGCCGAGGAGCATCGCCTGCGACGTTATCCCCTGGATCCGCGAAACAACCCTCATTCAGATATGGAGCTCCAGTCCGCGCGGCCTCATGAAAGTCGATACCGGTTGTGAGCTGCGAACAGATCACGTTGGGACGCTGATTGCCATCCGTTAACCGCCCGCCGTCTACCATAACAATCGCGATCGGTTGCCCCGACTGAAATGTGAGGAAGCTCTCTAGCGACCAGCCACCCACGATGGCGTCTGCGATGTTATTCATGCCGCTCCCAACCCACCGACCTCGTCCGATAGGCAGGTCGAAGATGATCGCCGTCGTTAGACGGTGAGTGGCATCGTTTGCGCTAATCCCGTGTTCTGCCTTCAAATTGTCGAGCAATTGCGGATTGTCAAACTCAAGGTTCGTTAGCCAGGCATTGCGCCCGGCTGCGGAATCGTCCGTGGCTTTGGAGAATGTGTAGTTGCCTTCAAAGCTGAGATAGTGGCTGGTCCGCTTCTGGAATCGAATCTGGAGCGAGTTGTACCAGGAAGTAGCGATCAAGCGCGGCAAGCCCGCGAATCCTCCGTCAAATTGCGGGTACGGTCGCAACAGGTTGATCTGCGGGATCGTGGCGTTCACATACTGAGAGTCACCCACGTCCGCCGCGTTGAAGATTGGGGTGGCAGGGCAGTACGACGCTGGAGAGGCAACAACGGCGAAGAAACACTGGAAAGGATTTGCAACCGGGGTACCGAAATAATCGCTCACTGCACTGCTGTTTGGATCGTGCGTGGGATTCAGGGATTCCACCACCGCATCGCGAATGCTCGACGGAAGAAAATTTCTCTCCCGAGTCGAAACCGAAGCTCCCGCCCATGGCAGGTGGACGCTATGGTTCGCGGAGTAATCGGCGGCAACCACGATCTGTCCGGGAAGCAGATGCTGAATTCCCAGGTTCCACTGGTAGACTTCAGCGCTCCTCACGACGCCGGTATCTAGGTCGCTGCTATTGTCGAAGCCCCAATTTGCCAGTTGGCCGTAGGTTCGCCCTTGCGGCGGCGCCAAGCCGGCGGGGAAAGGATTCTCAAGCGTTGCATATTGAGTCACGAAGTTGTCGTTCGTGAAATGCAACGTTGCAAACTTCGAGAACGATGGCCCCGCGTATTGATAATTTGTGGCCACATTCATGCCATAGAAGATTCCAGCTCCTCCGCGCAGCACTGTGTTGCTGGCTAATTGATAAGCGAAGCCGAAGCGAGGGGCGAAATTGTTCCGATCCACTCGCCCGTTCCGATGTCCGGAATCTGCGAAGACCGTTGTGCCGATCAGATTCCCAATCTGGCCGAAGTTGAATTGTGGATTGGCCGGATCTTGATTCCGATCCACCGGGAGAGAGACACCTGTATCGCCGGTGAAGTTGCTGAACTGCAGTTGATTGAAGCGTTCCGAATATGGTGTGCTCCATTCGTAGCGCAGTCCAAGATTGAGGGTTAGTTTGGGAGTAACCTTCCAGTCGTCCAACACGTAGAACGCTGTGTCAACCGATTTGTCCGCAACCGCCGGAATGATGTGCAGTACCGAGTCGCTAGGGCTTGGGTAACCGAGCAGCATCGTGGCAAAGGGATTGCCCTCATCCTGTGAGCCGAAGTTCCCATTAGGGTCTTCCGTCGTCACATTTCGGTCAAAGTTGATGATTCCGGTCGGATTGTCTGGCTGGAAGAAATTATTGAAGAACACCCGCTGCTCGCCGCCGAACTTGATCGAATGCGCTCCCTTTACCCACTGCAGTCCGGAAGAATAGCTATACAGAGTGTGCGCGAAGTGGGTGTCCACGCAGCATTGTGTGAACATGGACAAAAAATCGTCCCCGACGTTAATCGCTGGAATTCGATCCAAACCGTTCTGGTTCAAAATCGCCGGTAGACCCACATCGCTCAGCGTTGGGTAGTTATTGCTAATACCCGGCGCGTGGACCCGGTCGACGCTGAAACGGCTTGTCCAAAGGGCGGTGGGGGTGAGCGACCATGTGTACTCGGCATTACCGTTCTGCGCTGTCGTTAGGTACAGGACTCCATCACCCTGGTCCCCATTGCCGACAATCGTTGGGACGCTGTACTCATTGTGCAGCCGACTGTACCGTCCACTTATCTTTTGTTTGTCGGTAATCTGGTGATCAAGTTTCACATCGAATTGCCAGGTTGGAGAGTTTGCCAATGCTACCGTTCGGAAGTTCGGATCAGGGAAAGATGCGTCCGGGATATTCGCATGCGGATACAAGTTCAGGATCGCTTGACCGATCGGATCGATATAAGGCGTGCCCGTGACGGGATTAGTACCCACTATTTTGTCGCCTGGGAATCGATTGTGGGGACACACGAAACTCGGATCTGTATTTCCCGGGCATGGATCGAAGATGCCGTTAACATTCGCCAGACTTTGTGAGAAGTCTCCGGCACGCTCCAGATCTGTGGGCACAACCCCCTCAATGTTTACGGGATCGCGCTGGCGCACCTTTTCGAAATCGACAAAAAAGAACGTATGGTTCTTGATGATCGGGCCGCCCAGTGCGAAGCCGTACTGATCTCGCACGTGATCGGGCTTATCACCCGTATTGAAAAAGTCGCGGGCATCAAATTGAGAGCGTTGACCATACCACCATCCACTACCATGGAATGCATTGGTGCCCTGTTTCAAAACGATGTTAACTAGAGTCCCGCCGTTATTGCCGAACTCCGCTGAGAAGCTATTGTTCTGAACCTTAAACTCCTGCACGATCTCGACTGATGGTTGGTAATAAACGTTGGAGTTTCCGCCCTCGCCCTGCTCCGGCGCGCTGATCGGGCTGCCGTCCAGCGTGACCTCTGCCGTCGCGTTCCGCTGCCCGTTGGAAACAAAATTCGTACCGGTCGGATAGTTGTCGTTGATCCCAGAGCCCGTCGTCTCCGTCACGCCTCCAGCCAGGAACACAAGCCCGAAAAAGCTGCGATTGTAGAGAGGTATGTCTCGCACGTATTCATTCGTGACATCAGTGCCAATCGCCGCACTCTCTGTATCAAGCAATGGGGCCGCAGTGGTGACGTCGACAGTGGTGAGCACTCCGAGCGGTTTCAACGTGTAGTTCAGCGTCGCTTGCTGGCTGACCGCCAGTACCACATTTTTGGTCTCTTCCTTCTGAAAGCCGGCGGCCTCAACGCGCACGGTGTAGGAGTCCGGACGCAGTCCGGTCAATATGTAGAGACCGCTGGCGTCGGTCTTCGCGGTGGACGAGATATTGGTCCCCTCATTCGTGATGGTCACAGTGGCATTTTGAACAAGCGCCCCGCTGGCATCAGTGACTACGCCTCGAATCTGAGACGTATAGCTCGACTGAGCTGCTGCAAAAGGTATGAGAAGGATGCTGAGAACGAGCAGGACGGACCCAATAATCCACGCATGGGAGGAACGCATGACGGGCTCCTTGCGACTCAAGGGCGGTTTAACTGGCTTCCGCCCCGGTCTTTCGGATTCTTACGATTTGATACTCTTACTTATGTTTTGCTTCGTGTCAAGGACTTTGGGCAGGTCTCGGTGTTTACTTGGCACGTCTCACGGAGCGGCTGTTCTTTGCGTAGGCACCAGCTCCGGTTCCGGTCGGCGGCTTCCTTCTTCCATCGAGTAATTCCTTGAGTGCCACTGCATTGTTAAATTGTTCGTTTCGCGACGCATACAAGAGCGTGACAATTTTGTGCTTACCTAACATTTGATAAAGGGTTTCCAGAGACAAAATCGCTTTTGGTTGACCGAGTTCTCTCAGGTAACGCCGTCGGAATACGTTCCATTCTGTTGGATTCGCATGAAACCAATGCCTCAGTTCATTCGAGGGCGCGATCTCTCGCAACCAACGCTCAATCGATGCAGCCTGTTTCGTCAGGCCCCGCGGCCATAATCGATCCACGAGAATCCGGGCGCCATCGGTTGCGGCTGGCGCCTCGTACACGCGTTTCACCTTCACTGCCATGGGGGTTCGCGATTATTCTACTTCCTTACAGCTATTACCTATGTCGCGAATAAGCCTTCTTTTTTGCGTCTTGCTGCTGAGTGCCTTCGCTGCCTGCAATGCCGAACGGCGCAAGTCCGACACCGAACTCGGTCTGAATCCGCAGCAGGCTGCCGGTCGCCGCATCTACGACACGCATTGTGATCGATGCCACGAACCTTATTCATCACGTGGAAAGCAGGGTCCGGGCTTGCAGGGTGTCTTCAAGCGACAATATCTCGAGGTCAGCGGCCTGCCCGCGAATGATGAGCGGGTGGGTGAGATCATCAAGTTCGGCCGCAGCAAAATGAATGGATACGGGCAAGTTCTCAATCAGCAGCAAGTCGATGACTTGCTCGCCTACATGCACACCCTTTGACATGTCTTGGGAGTATCCGGTTCATGCTGCCGCTGACTGTTCCGACTCGTCCTGTTATCATTCACCCACGTCTTAGCAAGGGCCCTCGAGGAAAAGCTTGCCTTCTCAGAAGCAGCTGAAGTGGTCACAACTTCGCGTCGGACTCACGGTCTTCTTCGCCAGCGTAACCATGGCCGTCTTGATTTTTCTGATGAGTGGAACCGGCGGCGTTTTCACTCGCAGGATAGTCCTCAAAAGCTACTTCGATAATGCCAGTGGCCTCCGGAACGGCGCGCCGGTCCGCCTGCAGGGCGTTGATATTGGAAATGTTAGCGGGATTCAGATCATTCATGGAAAGCCGCTCACCCCTGTCGAAGTCACGATGAAAGTCAATACCAAGTACGGGTTCAATATCCGTCGTGATTCGACCACCGTTTTGTCCACTGCTGGCGTGCTCGGTGAAACGTATCTTGACATTGACAGTTCCCTCGCCAAAGGACCGGAAGCTCAAAACGGTGATGTGCTTCCGACAAAAGACACTCCCGATTTTCAAGATGTTGTCCGCTCCAGCCAGGGCGCCCTTCAGAATATGGACGCTCTGCTCAAGCGCGCTGATCGTATTCTTGCCTTCGTAGAAAGTGGACAGGGTTCGATTGGCAAGTTGATCTATGACCCAGCTCTTTATGACCGCTTCGCCAGCACGGTGAACGAATTCAAAGGACTGGTGGACCAGGTCAAAAACGGAAAAGGCACCATTGGCAAGCTCTTCGTCGATGAAGAGGCCTATAACAAAGCAGTTGCCGCCGTGGACAAGATCAATCTGATGATCGATGACCTCCAGGCGGGCAAAGGGAGCGCTGGCAAGCTGCTGAAAGATCCAGCATTGTACGAGAACGCCAACCAGACGATCTCCAACGTTCGTAAGCTTACGGACGACATCAATGCTGGCAAGGGCGCCATCGGCAAGATGGCGGTTGACCAGGAATTTGCCAATAAATTGCAGAATGTCATCAATCGGCTCTCAACAATCAGCGATCGCCTGGAGGCAGGCGAAGGCACAGCTGGTCTATTCTTGAGAGACCCGAAGCTCTATAACAACGCCGACCAGATGCTGTTGGAAAGCCGCGAGCTGATCAAGTCCATCCGCGAAAACCCGAAAAAGTACCTGACCTTCCACGTGAAGATCTTCTAAGGGCACCTCGCCTCCTTGGGAGACTGGAAAACCTTCGCGAATTTGCGGCTAATGCGTTTTCTCTAAGTTCTGGCCGGTTGACCTCCAGCCGCACTTCCCGTCCAATACAATGGAAGCGTGCGCACGGGAACCCATTCCCACCGAGATTCGTATCTTTCCCCGTCACACTGCCAAAGCCATACTTCATCTTTCTCCAGTGAGGAAATATGCGTTTGTGGAAACTTTTTGTGGTGGTGCTCGCTGCTCTAGTCCCGGTCGCATTTGCTCAAAATCAACCTCAAGAGAAAAAGCCATCCGGCAATGTCCGCTTCAGCATTGACATGCTGGACAAGACGATCGACCCCTGCACAGACTTCTATGCCTATGCATGTTCCAAGTGGCAGCAGCAGAATCCGATACCCTCCGATCGTCCCAGTTGGGGACGCTTCAATGAACTGCAGGAACGCGGCGAATACATTGTCCGTGACATTCTCGAGAAATCTGGCCCGTCGCAATCCAGCCGTTCACCCCTCGAGCAGAAGATCGGCGACTACTACGCATCCTGCATGGACGAATCCGTCATCGAAAAGGCCGGAACGAAACCTCTCGACGAAAACTTCCAACGCATCGCAGCTCTGAAGTCAAAGCAAGACTTGGCTCGCGAAGCCGTGCGACTCCATCGCGAAGGTGTTAACGCACTCTTTAGCTTTGGCTCACAAGAAGACTTTAAAAATTCGACGATGGTGATCGCGCAGGTGGACCAGGGCGGGCTCGGCCTTCCCGACCGTGATTACTACTTCAAAGAGGATGCCAAGTCCGCAGATCTTCGCAAAAAGTATGTCGAGCACGTCGCCAAGATGTTCCAACTGCTCGGAGATGCTCCTGACAAGTCCGCGCAGGAAGCCAAAGCTGTCATGGACATCGAAACCGCACTTGCCAAGAACGCTCTCGATCCCACCACTCGCCGCGATCCTGCCAAGATTTATCACAAAATGACGAGCGCTGAACTCGCGAGCCTTGGACCAGCCTTCAATTGGAATGTTTACCTCACTGAAGTCGGCGCACCTCAGATTTCAGGTCTCAACGTTGCCGAGCCGGACTTTGTGAAAGGTCTGGACGGCGTTCTCAACAACACGTCGCTGGATGACCTGAAAACCTACTTGCGCTGGCAGACTCTGCACACGGCAGCCCCGTTTCTACCCGCCGCTTTCGTGCAGGAAAATTTCAATTTCTTCAGCAAGGAACTGCAGGGAACCAAGGAACTCCGCCCGCGTTGGAAGCGCTGCGTTACGTTCACAAATAACGATCTCGGCGAAGCAGTAGGGCAAAAATACGTGGAGCAAACCTTCGGGGCGGAAGGCAAAGCTCGGATGTTAACCATGGTCGAAGCCCTCGAAAAAGTTCTCGGTCAGGACATCCAAACACTTCCATGGATGGGCGAAGAAACCAAAAAGCAGGCGGCAGTTAAACTCGCGGCGATTACTAACCGAATTGGCTATCCCGATAAATGGCGCGACTACTCATCTTTGAAGATCGCGACTGGTGATGCGCTTGGAAACTCACTACGAGCGAATGAATTTGAGTTTCAGCGGCAGCTCAACAAGATCGGTAAGCCAGTTAACAAGAATGACTGGCCGTACCCTCCCACCACGGTGAATGCGAGTTACAACCCGCTCCAGAACAACATCACATTCCCGGCCGCCATTCTGCAGCCTCCGTTCTTCGACAAAGAAGCGGATGACTCTATGAATTTCGGCGCTATCGGAGCAGCCATCGGACACGAACTAACCCATGGCTTCGACGACGAAGGCAGCCAGTTCGATGCAAAGGGCAATCTGAACGATTGGTGGACCGCCGACGACAAGAAAAAATTCGAAGAACGCACGGCTTGTATCCGCGATCAGTACGGAGACTACGTAGCCGTCGATGACGTCAAACTGAATGGCAAACTCACGCTTGGCGAAAACACTGCTGATAATGGCGGCCTGCGGATCGCCTATATGGCGCTCATGAACACTCTGGCAGGGAAGGAGCCTGCGCCGAAAGATGGGTTCACTGCCCAACAGCGCTTCTTCCTCGGCTTCGCTAACATCTGGTGCGGACAACGTACTGATGCGTTTACTCGCATGCTGGCGACTATCGACCCACACTCCCCTGGAAGGTGGCGCGTTAACGGAACTCTATCGAACATGCCGGAATTCCGAGACGCGTTCCAGTGCAAACCCAATGCAGCCATGGTCCGGCAGAACGCTTGTCGCGTCTGGTGATTCACTACGAGTAAAGTTAGAGGGCGCGACGAAGAGTCGCGCCTTTTGATTTAATGCTCCCCAATTCCAAACAGCGACCCTAACAACAAGATCATCAGCACGCCCGCCGAGATCGCTCCGTACTTCCAATCCTTCTCTCGCAGAAAAAGCACCATCGCCACGAAAACTCGCACCACGGGCGTAATCAACATGATCAGCACGCCGGCCAGTTCGATCCGGGTTGCTATCTGTCCATCCACGATAACCGTCGCCAATACTCCCGCCAGCATTACGAAAAATGCCGCATAGGCTCCGATACGCAGCACTAGCGCTATCGCACGGTCGAAAGCGGGTTCGCGTACCTGGCTCACAGAAATTTCCCCACGATATGCACGAACATATGCACCGATAGGTAAAGCATGATGCCCGTCAGCAGAATGGCTACATACTTCGAATGCACGCGCACGGCGAGCTTTGCGCCAACTATCGAACCGATGAACACTCCCACCGCCATCGGAGCTGCAATACCCACAACCACGTCGCCTCGCCTGTAATAAACGGCTGCGCTCGCCGCCGCGGTCACCCCAATCATGAAATTCGAAGTCGCAGTTGCCACCATCAATGGCACGCCCATGAACAAGTACATCACAGGCACCTTGATCGGGCCGCCTCCTATACCAAGGAGGCCGGACAAACCGCCTGCGATCAGTGAAGCTCCCATGCCGAGCCCAACTCTTTTCGGCTCGTACTCCGGGATCGCGATTCCATTCCCCGAAGGCTGGGGCGCGAATTCATCCTGTTCGTCTTCCGTTTTCCCGCCTCGACGCAGTATTGAAATCGCTCCATAAAGAAGGAAGGTCGCGAACAAGACTTCGAGCGCCGTGCGATTGATGTAACCCACCAGGTACGCCGTGAGCCCCGCCCCGAACGCCGTAGCCAATTCCAGCGTCATTCCTAATCGAATGTCAGTCGTATGACGCTGCAGATGAATAGAGGAACTCGCGGCCGAGGTCGTAATCACCGCAATGAGGCTCGTGCCAATGGCCTGCTCGATCGGCACGCCGAAATACAACGCCAACATCGGTGTAATGATGATGCCGCCGCCCGTACCCGATAGTGCACCCACCAGGCCTGCGCAAATACCAAGAATGACGAGTAAAACCGTGGTCAAGCGGATCGCTCCAGTTTCTCGTCACAGAAGGACGAAACTGGAGATGGCTGGAGTTGAGGACAGAACCTGCTAGATGTCGGAAGCATCTGCTCCGCTGATTTTACATTGGTTGTTGTGGTCAACTTCGTTGGCTGCTGCTATTGCGTGACTGCTACATCGGCCTGTTCGTGCGCATGATAGCTTGATCGCACCAACGGCCCTGACTCGACGTGCCGAAATCCCATCCGCAACGCTTCTTCCTTCAAGAGACGAAACTCATCCGGCGTATAGAAGCGCGCAATCGGAAGATGGTCTTTTGACGGCCGCAAGTATTGACCAACTGTTAGGATGTCCACCTTGCGATCTGCGAGATCCCGGAACACATTCAGAAGTTCCTCGATCGTTTCGCCCAAGCCCACCATGACACCGCTCTTCGTTACTGTTTCTGGATAAAACTTTTTTGCGTCTTCAAGCAAGTCAAGTGTCCGCTCATAACGCGCGCCGGAACGGACGGCGCGATAAAGGCGCGGCACAGATTCCGTATTGTGATTGAGAATATCTGGTCTTGCTTCGAGCACGATCCTTAAAGGTTCTTCCAACCCCTGGAAGTCCGGAATGAGGACTTCGACACGGCAGTTTGTTGTGCGTCTACGGATTTCTCGTATGGTCTCAGCGAAGATACGCGCACTGCCAACATTGTCATCGTCGCGGTTCACGCTGGTGACGACCGCATGTTTTAGACCCAACGTCGCCACTGCTTCGGCGACTCGTGCTGGTTCCTCCCAATCGATTGGTTCCGGTCTTCCTTTGGGCACCGCGCAGAATCCGCACCGCCGAGTACAGATATCACCCAGCAGCATGAATGTAGCGGTTTTGTGATTCCAGCATTCACCGATGTTCGGACACTGCGCCGATTCACACACCGTATGTAGTCCCAAGCCGCGCGCCAACTTCTTTAAATCGTGGAAGTTGTCTCCCACGGGAGCCTTCGCCTTCAGCCATTCCGGCTTGGGTTTTCGCGGGATCGGTCCAAGTTCGATCTGAATAAGTTGAGAGGATGCCGACATGCCTTCACCAATTTTACATGGCTGAAACGCATTTATAAAATGACCTACCAACGATGCAAACGTAACACTCCATTGGCATTCCTCATTGCTCGCGATAGCATAGTGGCCCCAACGCCATGCCACTTACAGTTGATTCACGCATTGTTGGCGACTTCGCCATACTCCGCTGCTCTGGCCGCATCGTAGTCGGGGCCGAAGCGGACACTCTCCGGCAAAACATTAACGACCTTGACTCCGATCTCACGCACGTCGTGCTCGAGCTCAGCGAAGTCACTTTCATCGATAGTTCCGGCTTGGGAACTCTGGTGCGTTTGATGTCGAGCCTCCGCGCCCGTGGCGGCGACCTCCGCTTGTGTAATGTGCCGGAAGTAGTCGGTAAGGTTCTAAAACTGACCAACCTGAACAGGTTGTTTGAAATGCATTCCACAGAGGTCGATGCTATTGCGGCGTTCTACGAGAAGTCGACCCCGGTCGCTGCCACGGGTTCCGGCCTTCGTCTTGTCTGCGTAGACTCCTCACCCGACCTGCTAGCGTTTTTGCGCGAAGTGTTGCAGCGGTCGGGTTATCACGCCTTGATCGCCAACAACTTCTACGACGCGCTCATTCTTCTCCGGGCAGCGCCGCCGAAGGTCCTCGTACTCGGTCCAACTCTGGATCTCAAGCGCGCCGGCCACACTGCGGAGACATTTCGCGACGCTGCAAAATCAGTGCTCGTACTCGAACTCGGTCTTGACTTTTCTCTGCAGGATGCGGGGGCCGCCGCAACTCAGCTCATCAGCCGTTTGGAATCGCTCCTCCAGTCTCAAAACGCACAGCACGCCTAAGCGGCTCTGATGTAGTATTCCTCGGTTGTAGGGAGGCCAGCTTCATGCATCGTTTTTGGCAACTGATTCTCTTTATTTCCGTCATAGGTTTAACGGCGGCGAGCGCTGCCGACAACGATGGCTGGCAACAGCTGTTCAATGGCAAGGATCTCACGGGATGGAAGCACGTCGGCCCCGGCAAGATGTACGTCGATGAAGGATTGATCAAAACAGATGGCGGCATGGGGCTGCTTTACTGGACCGGAGGTAAAGTCGGGGATTGCGTCATTCGCGTCGTGTACCGCATGCGCGATCACAACAGCAATTCTGGCGTCTTTATCCGTGTTCCCATCGAACCCCGTGAAGAATGGATGCCCGTCCATTACGGATACGAAGTTCAAATCGACAACGAGCCAGAGAAATCGAACGAAGACGATCACCACGTGACGGGTACGCTGTATTCTCTATCGACGCCTCTTGCTAAGCCTGGCAAGCCTGGACCTGAGTGGAACACTATGGAGATCACGCTCGACGGTCCTCGCACCATCGTCCTTTTGAACGGCGTCAAAGTCACGGACTTCAAGGAAGGCGATCCTGTCCCTGATCGCAAATTCGATTTCGAGCCTCAACGCGGACCACGCCCGAAAGAAGGCTGGTTCGGCCTGCAAAATCACAGCAAGGATGACATCGTATTTTTCAAGGAAGTAGCACTCAAAAAACTTAAGTAGTAAAGCAATAGTCTTTTTGGATATGTCAGGGCTCACCAACAACTAGCAACTAACTACTAGCGACTGCTCTTCGGAGGCATTCATGAATCCTCGATATTCGCGGCGAGAGTTTCTGCAGAATAGTGCAACAGCAGCTGGAGCGCTGATGGCTTCCAGCGCCGTGTTCCTCGAAGGTGATCCTGCCATGGCTTCGACGGCTCCAGTGCCCCCTAGTGATCGCGTGCGCCTCGCAATCATTGGTGTCGGTATGCAAGGGTCTCCGTTGCTCGATACTGCCGTTCACCTCCCCGGTGTCGAATGCATTCAAGCGTGCGATCTGTATGATGGCCGGCACACGTTGGCTCGAGAATTGACTGGTCGTTCAGATCTTCCCGTAACACGCCGCTATCAAGACGTGCTGAACAACAAGGACGTGGACTGCATCATCGCTGCCGTCCCTGACCATTGGCACAAAAAGGTTGTCGTGGATGCCGTCAGCGCGGGCAAGGATATCTATTGCGAAAAGCCGATGTCTCACACCGCCAAAGAAGGCGTGGAGATGGTCGAGGCACAAAAGAAAACTGGACGCATTATCCAGATCGGCTCGCAGCGCGTCAGCTCCGCTCTCTGTGCGAAAGCAAGGGAACTGGTTGCGAAAGGCACCATCGGCGACCTCATGCTCGTGGAAGGTTCACTGGGTCGTAACGATCCCACCGGAGCATGGGAATACCCACCTCCATTTGATCTCTCTCCGCAAAACCTCGACTGGGACACCTGGCAAAACGATGTTCCAAAGCGCCCCTTTAGTCCGGAAATATTTGCGCGTTGGCGTTGTTGGAAGGAGTACGGCACTGGGGTGGCGGGCGACCTGCTAGTTCATTTAGTGAGCGGCATGATGTACATCCTCAACATCAACGAGCCACCCAAGCGCGCCATGTCCGTCGGAGGGATTCGGCGCTGGAAGGATGGCCGCAACATGCCGGACGTTCACGCGACGGTTTTCGAGTATGGCGACCTCCCGGTGTATCTGCGCTTAAACCTCGGTACTGAGACGCCTGAGATATACCGCTTTCATGGATCCAAGGGGATTCTCGAGTGCACCGAATTTGGCATGAGCATCTATCCGCAGAGCGGCGAAGACACATCTCCGAGCTACTACTCCTACAGCTTTCCGAGGGCCATGCGTGAAGAGTACGTTCGCAAATGGCACGAGGAGCACGACGCTCCGCTCGGCAAGGAGCCGATCACGGACGTAATCCAAACTTACAAAGGCGACGACTGGGACGACCTGCGTCCACATCTCTGGACGTTCTTCCAAGCTGTGAAATCACGCAAGCCAGTTACTGAAGACGCTGTTTTCGGACACCACGCAGCGCTCGCGTGCCACATGGCGAACGAGTCTTACTTCCGAAGAGCAGCAACCACATGGGATGCCGGAAGTTCAACCATCAAGAGTTGATTTAGAAAAAAGAAAATTGGGCATCAGCCTTTTGCTGACGCCTTTTTTATTGGGAAGGATGTCAGGCAATCACTGTGCGCCAGTACTCGCCCCAGCGCCGGATATGGAAGGTAACTCGAATGTGAACGTCAGAACGGTGCGGGTGTCTACGGCTGCGCCATTAATCACGTATGGTCGGAAGCGCCATTGCCGTACTGCCTCAAATGCAGCGCGACCTAAGACAAAGTATCCACCCATCAAGTGAGCTTCTCGAACAATTCCATCTCGCCCAATGATCGCTTGGATCATCACCGACCCCTGCAGGCCAGATAAACGGGCTTCTTTTGGATATGCCGGCTCACTCCCGTGTAGCAAGAGTCGGCGGGCGAGTTCTTCTGAAATGGTTACCGGTTCAGCCGATGTCGCCAGCGATACACGTGACAGCTGCGCACCAGGCGCATGCGCTATCTCAACGGCAGGAGACTCGCGGATGCTATCCGGGATCTGCACATGTTTTGGGGGAGGGGGTGGGGGAGGGTCAGGTCGTGAAGCGGCTAGCGGAAAATCGGGCATTGCTTCATGACGCATGGGAAGCCGCGCCGCCGTTTCATAAATGATTCCAACTGAGGTCACTACTCGCACATGCCCAGAAGGCGATGTTGCACTTGGATCGTCTAGAGAAGAGTCTTTTGGCGGAATTGGCACGTCTTCGTGCGGCAATACCACTTTATTAACGATTTCCCGCACCTTGGAACCAGCCTTCGTTCCGCTCGGGACCAGGTTATCCGCGTGGCGAAGAAGGAGAGGCACCGCGGCGACTAGAATCACCGCTGCCAGGATCAAAACTGGAATATTTCTTCGCTTTCCTTCGCTCAAAAACGGCTGATAAGAAGTCGTAAAACCTGCGAACGGTCGAGCCTCTCTTTTCTTTGCGACAGGTGCCGCCATCGGGCCAGCGATTGGCATCACGTCCTGGGCAATGTCTTGCGGCTTCATTGCAGAAGATGATTGCGAGGCGGCTGAAGAAAACTCAGGGTTCATACCCGCAACAGCCGCACGTTCAAACATGAATGGTCGCGCAATTGTCAGAGCTTCGCGAATCTCTCCACTCGACAGGGGCCGAAACAGTACCGCCTTGGCTCCCATGTCAGTGGCGCGCGCTGCTTCTCCTTGGCTGCGCACGATGGCCAGAAGCGTCGCCCTTCGATTGAGCTCCGTTTCTTTCACGCGAGTGATTAAGAACGATGATTCCGGATCATCGCTCCAATCCACCAAGATGCCGTCGAAACGGTTTCGACCAAGGTTCTCAAGAGCAGAAAAGATGTCATGGCAAACGATGGGCTCCAGGTCGAACTCGAGCAGATGCTGGGCCACAAGTTGCGTAGCAGAAGCATCGGACGAAAACACAAGTGTGCGGAGCGCCATCACCATTGAGGCTAGCCCCGGGCATCACCCCCTTCAAGTGACGCCAGAACAGGGCTGCCTGATACGACAGAGCGGCAGGAGCAGATCATAGGCTTGTCCAAGTGGACGATGTACGAAGGTAACCAAGCGAATTTTCTTTAGATATTTCAATCAGCCTCCCGTCGTATTACTTTCGGAATCTGCGTAACGCTACTGGCCGCCGCGTACAATCGCGGAAAGCGAAAATGCAGAAAATCGCGCTACTTTACGATGCCAGCCAGGCTGTTCTCTCGACCTTTGAGCTGGATGAAGTCCTGCGGCAAATCCTTGCCATCGCGCGCGATTATTTCCATCTGCAGAACGTCGCAATACTGCTTCTCGATAAACAAACTCAGGAGCTCGTTGTTCGTAGCCAGATCGGCTGGGATCAAGGACTGGATGCGGTTCGATTACACGTCGGAGAAGGAATCACCGGCGCCGCCGCGTCAGAGAAGCGTCCCATTTATGCTCCGGACGTCACAGCGGATTCCCGCTACATCAACTGCGCACGTACGACTCGCTCTGAATTGGCAATCCCCCTGATGGTGCGCGACGAGGTGGTGGGCGTGCTGGATTGTCAGAGCGAGAACATCAACTACTTCAATAATGAAACCATTGACCTGTTAACTCTTTTTTCTACGCAAGCTTCCATGGCCCTACAAAATGCGCGCCTTTATTCGCTTGAGCGCCGTCGCGCTCAGCAACTGGAAGCAATCAATGCGATCGCGCAACAGACAACGCTGGTGCTTGACGTAAATGATCTCCTCCAGACCGTCTGCACGCTCATTCAGGAAGCATTTCGGGTTGATCACGTATCAGTCCTCTTGAGAGATGAAGATGATCTGGTGCTACGCGCGCAGCAAGGAAGTCTGACGCTCAGAATGACGGAGGGAGGGCGCTTGCCAGCTGGCTCAGAGTCCTGGGGACAATGCCTTGCATCCGGCACCACTCTCATCGAGGACGATTTGCAGGGTAAGCCCGGGGCCTGTTTCTACGCCGAAACTGTTTCGCGGATGTACATCCCCCTGGTCTCATTCGGCCAGTCTCTGGGCATCTTGATGCTGGACAGCAAAACGCGCGGAAAGTTCCAGCCTGGCGACCACCAGCCGCTCGAATCCGTTGCGGATATTTGCGCGACGGCCATTCAAAATGCGCACTACGTTGAACGTGTAAAGCAACTGGCTTACATCGATGGCTTAACCGGAATTTTCAATCGCCGCTTCTTTGAGATGCGCATCAGCGAAGAGATGGAACGTGCACGCCGTTTCACTGCAGGAATGTCGGTCATCATGATTGATATTGATCAATTCAAGCGGCTGAACGACGAATTCGGACATCTTTTAGGCGACGAAGTTCTACGCCAAGTCTCCTCGCTTTTTCACCAGCAGCTACGGAAAATCGACGTCGTCTGCCGTTATGGTGGAGAGGAATTCGCGATCTTGTTGTCGCAAACGGACCCCCAATACAGCCTCGCCGTGGCCGAAAAACTCCGCCGTGTCGTGGAAAGCTGGCAGTTCCCCGGGGTTCCGCGTGCCGTCACGATTAGCGCGGGTGTGGCTTCTTTCCCGGAGCATGGAACCAGTCGCGATGACTTGATGAAAGCGGCCGATGCCGGACTTTATGCCGCAAAACAGAGTGGTAGAAACTGTGTGGTGATTGGCGGCCCGCTCGGCCGCGTTGCTCAAGCTGGCTCTTGAAGTGCAGGTCGGTCGCGTCCCGCCGTCCATTCAACCCGAAATAACTAAATCGGCAGCTGTCCGCCAAATGGCTGCTCTTGCAAGAGCTCTTGCTGGTTATCAATTTCGTCTTGCTGCTGTTCGCGCAACTGTTCCTGTTGCTCTTGTTCCTGCTCCCGCAATTGCTCTTGTTGTTCCCGTTGCCGATCGCGGAGTTGTTCTTGTTGCTCTCTTTCCTGCTCGCGCATTTGTTCTTGCTCGTCCCTCATCTGTTCGCGCAACTCCTGCGAGCGCTCAGTCATTTCCCGCTTCAACTCTTCCATTTGTTGTTGTAAACATTCTTTCGTCTGCTTGTTAGATTCGCGAACGGCCAGCTCGATTTGTGGTTGCAGCTTGGCAATCTGTGCTTGGATGTCTGCGAGATTTCCCACGAGATTCGCATCGACATCTGGGATTTCCAGATCATCGAGCGCGTTGAAGTCGAAGTCCTCTTGGATCAGCTCCCCCGATTCTTTGCGCTCGGGCAGTGTCAAAGTCAAAGTCTGCTCTTTTTTCTCGCGAACGATTCCAACGGTAACTGCATTTCCATCCTTGGAACGCAATGCGTGTGTGAAATCGCTCGCATCGTGCACTGGCTGCTCGTTTACCTTTACGACCACGTCGCCTGCACGGAATCCGGCTTTTTCTGCTCGACTACCTTTTTCGACTGAGCGGATCAGCACGCCATTTCCACTCTTTACGCCGAAAAATTCACCAAGCTGCGGAGTAATATTCTCGACCGCAAGGCCGCTGCGCATCGACGAATGCACGACCACCACCGAAACAGGCACATCGAATTCCGGTACGGGCGGAATCGGCGGCATCGCAATCTTGAAGTCCTTGTTATTTGAACTCCAAGCCATCGACTTGCGCCGATCAGCCAGTTGCACTTTCATCGAAAGCGGCTGGCCGTCTCGGCTGATGTTGAGGGTGACAATACGGCCCGGAGGAGTTTCACGAATTAACCGCCGTAATTGGGCGCCACTTTCCACCGGCGTTCCGTTCAGCGCGAGAATGACATCGTGCTCCTTGACGCCCGCCTTTCCTGCGGGAGCATCCTGGTCAACCATCGTGACTTCGACGCCACGCTCTTCTTTCAACTTCAGTGCACTCACACGGTCGGACGTGATCTCGTTGATGTCCACGCCGAGATAAGAACCTGTCCCCGCCTCTTCACTTCCATAGCCCCAAGCTTCACCGAAGGGTTCGTAGGATTGCTCGGCATAAACGAGAGCAGCTAGCACTCCTACTATCCCCAGAACCAAAATGAGCTTCCGCATAAGCCCCCCGATTGTTCCCATCACCGGCTAGCGCGCCGGATAATGATGTCGCCGGTTGTGGTTCGCACTTTCAGAATCGGACCTCCACCATTCAACTTGCCTTCCGCCGTTACAGTCTTCGGTCCCCACTGTCCGCCCTCGGAGCGCACTGCGATATCGGAAAAGTCTGAGCGGATGGTGTGCCCGTTCGCGAGTTCGATCGCAGCTCGCACCGTGACGTTCAAATCCGACGCGAGATAAACCGTAATGTCGCCTGCAGATGTTTCCAACGTTGAGTCCGTGCGGTCCGTACCAGAAACAAACCTGGCTACAATTCCTCCGCCTCCAGTTTCAGCGCGAGCTGAGGGAACGCTCCCTAAATCGATCATGCCCCCGCCCGTTGTTGCGCGCACGGGGCCTTTGGCCGATGTCAGCCGAATACTGCCGCCACCGGTCTCAAGATCCGCACCCCCGCCAATGTCACCAAGATCGATGCTGCCCCCACCAGTGGTTGCTCGAAGTTGACCCGCGCAGCGATCGACTTGGATCGACCCACCACCGGTCTCAACGGTTGCACCCTGCATGCCCGAGAGAACGACTACGCTGCCTCCGCCGCTCTCCGCGGTGATCTTCCCCTTCGCGGATGCGACCTTGATGCTCCCGCCACCAGTCCGCAGGATGATCTCGCCCCCGACTTTCCCAACGTCGATTGATCCACCGCCCGTCTCTGCGGCAATTTGACCACCGATGTCATCCAGCGAAATGCTCCCGCCGCCGCTTTCGGTATCCACTCGCCCTGTGATTCCCTTGGCCGAAACACTTCCGCCTTGAGTCGAGACTTTTACAAACTCCATGTTGGTCGGAACGCTGATGACGAAGTCACCGGAAAACTTCTTCGGACGGCTGCCCGCTTGCCAATCGGCAACGATCCACGCAGTATCTCCCTTCAAGGATGCGCTGACCTTGTAGGCTTCGAATTGACGGCGGGCGTCTTGCTCGGATGACGTGTAAGCATGTGTACGAATGACGTAGGTAATGCCTGACTGCGATCCGCCCTCAACTCGTACCGAACCAAGGTCTACTTTTACGTGAAGATTTCGACTTGTTCCCAGACTTCCTTTGATTTCCTGGGCCCACTTCCCGCCCTCCTGGTAAACCTTGGTTTCCTGGGCCAGAGCCGCGGGAACGAGCAACGCCATGAGTAGCGCACAGCCCGCGAATTTTAGTTGTAGTTTCAACCTAACCTCCGAATGATGACGCACGAAATGACGTTCTCTTAATTCCTTTGCACCGTTGTCTGCTGCGCCGTATTTCTCAATCGATCTCCGGCAGTTGCGCCAGCACCGTCCGGGCCTGCGACCGGATGTATTGGTTCTGATCGTTTTCTGCCAAACGCTGCAATACTCCACGCACGCTGCTGTCGGCCTTAACTGGTTCGAGCAGATGCAATGCCTGGGTCCGCACTCCCGGATTCGAATCGCTCACCAGCGCATTCAGCACTGCATCGCGCACGCGCATATCGTCTTTCACGAAAGAACCGAGTCCCTCAATCGCTTTCAAGCGCACGCCCGGATTGTTGTCGTAATGCAGCGCATACATCAGCGCTTCTCGCACCCTCGTGTCGTCCGGCTTCTGCGTCAGCAGGTCCACCGAATCCATGCGAACACCCGAGTTGTAGTTATTTCGCGCCGCGAAGAGTAATAGCTGTTGAATGCGCGCGTCGTTCAGAGATCCCTGTGCTTCCTGGGTGGAAGTCGTGTTGTACTTAATCGTCACTTGGTCCGAACCGGGTTCTTGTGTAACTGACTGAATACCCGTAATGTTGGCCTCGCCAACCGGCGGGAGTACTGTTGCTGGTCCAGCTAACGAAATCGCGGGCTTGGACACTACCTTGTACGTCGCCGCAATCCCTCCACCAAATCCAAGAATGAAAATAGCGGCCGCCAAAGCCGGAGCAAATCGGATCTGCCGAAGCCATGCACCCGGATCAAACACGAACCGGCTCAGGAAACCACCTTGCGTCGCCGTTTCGAGCTTTTCCTGCAAACGCATCCGCGAAGCAGTCAATAGATTCGGTGTGGGCTCATCCACTGGAGAAGTTGAGAGCAGCGCGTGGAACTTCCGCGTCGCCTTCAGTTCAGTCGCGCACTCAGGGCAGCGCCCGAGATGTTGCTCGAGTTCATAACGAGCATCATCTGCGAGCTCGTTATAAACATAGAGCAGAATGTTTTCTCTTACCCAATCACATTTCATAATTGCATCCTGCACAACTTCATCGCATATCCGACAACGAGCCACGCAACTTCTGCGTGGCACGGAACAACGTATTCTTGGCGGTCTCCTCGGTCGTATTCAGGATCTCGCCCACGGTCCGTAACTTCAGCCCGTGATAATGCTTCAACTCGAAAACCATTCTTTCGCGAGGCGTCAATCGATCCAGCGCATGATTGATCCGCTTTCCCAACTCCCGCGCCATGAAGTCCCGCTCCGGATTCGCTGCCGCACGTCCATCCGGCACGCGATCCAGCAAGCTGTACTCTTCACCTTCCGAATCCGTCGTAACTGCCGCGTCTTCCTTCCGCACCTGTCGCTTGCGCAGATGGTCCAGACACAGATTCGTCACGATCCGGTAGATCCACGTGTAGAACGAGCATTCGAAGCGGAAATTGCCGACGTTCTTGTAGGCCTTCAGGAAGGCATCCTGAAAAATGTCCTGGGCGTCTGCTTCGGACCCGGTCAGGTGAAGTGCCAGCCGCAGAACCGCCTGATCGTAGTGACGCACCAGTTCCTCAAACGCAGTGCGGTTGCCTTGCTGCGCCTGGCGGATCAGCGTCGTATCGTCAATGCGGCTTCCTTGCCCAGCCATGTGGCCCCGCGAAGTGGGCTCCTGGGTACCACTGCCCTGTGCCACCCGATTATTCGGATTCGATCGCGCGCCAACCGCAATCGGTACTGCCCACGCTTCGGCCGGCATCGTTTCGTCTTCTCTGCATCCCGGTTTACTTCCCCGGTTGCAAAGAGTTAGACGCGGCAGCCCCCCGACCGTGAGCAGAGATTATAGGGCGTTAAAGGATCGCCTGTCCCGATTCGGCGCCTCGCAACCTCTTGTAGATTCGGCATTTGCGGACGAAAGAACCCCGTTGGCGCGCCTATGCCCGTGAAGCCGGGCCTGAGTTCGGCTCAAAGCCTTGCTTAGAGCCTGACGCCCGACGCCTGAGCACCAAAACAAAAAGCGCGAGCCTCAGCCCGCGCTCCAGAACTTCAAACCTGCTTACTCCGTCGCGTCCTTCTCGATCACTACCTTCAGATGAGTCGTCACATCCTTATGCAGCTTAATGGGCACTTCGAACTCACCCAACTGTTTCAGCGGTTCATGCAACTGGATTTTTCGCCGATCCACGTGGAAGCTCTTTTTCTCGAGCGCTTCGGCAATATCGCCCGACGTCACCGACCCGAACAGTTGATCGTTCTCGCCCGAGCGTCGCGCAAAGGTAACCGACAACCCGTCAAACTGCTTCGACAACTCTTCTGCTTGAGCTTTCTCTTTTGCCGAACGGCGCACAGCAGCCGCTTTCATCTGCTCGATGACAGCCTTGTTCGCGGCATTCGCCTCAATCGCCAGCTTACGCGGCAGAAGAAAATTCCTGCCATAACCTTCCGCGACCTTCACCACATCGCCGCGCGAGCCCAGTTTCGCTACATCTTCCTTCAGAATGACTTCCATGGGATAACTCCGTTTCTAAATTTCCCGATCTGCATCACCCGGCACAAAGGGCGGGCACCAGCACTGGGAACTACAACGAACAACCAGAAACTAGAAACTGCTCTTTACATCGCTCTTCCAGCAAACGGCAGCAACGCGATATTGCGCGCTTGTTTGATCGCGCTTGAAAGCCGCCGCTGATGCGGTGTGCAAACACCGGTTAGGCGTCGCGGAACGATCTTTCCGCTCTCGGCAACAAACTGCGCCAACAGCCGTACGTCTTTGTAGTTGATTGCCTCGATCTTCTCGACGCAAAACTTGCAAACCTTCTTCCGGCGGAAGTATTTACGTCCGCCTTCGCGGCCACCTCCGGGACGCCCACCGCGCTCCCGGTCTCTGTCGCGCGGGCCAGAGCGCTGCGGCGCTTCTGTCGTTGTCGTTGCTTCTGGTGCTCTCACTTCGTCAGCCATAAATCTCCTTCACATGGTACTGGCGTCCTCGCCTGTACACTGAAATCAGTGTGCTGGCGTTGCCGCCGGCTCACTGGCCGCTTCCGGCGTGACCGCCGGAGCTGTGCTGGTTTTCTTTCGCGACTCCCGTATCTTCTTAATCTTGTCGAGTCGCTTCTGCTCTTCATCAATGCGCACTGTGATGAACTTGATCACCGGTTCGGTCACGCGCAGACGGCGCTCCAACTCGTGAATGATCGCGCCGCCGCCTTCCACCGTCAGCAACACAAAAATTCCGTCATGGAAACGGCGAACCGTGTACGCGAGCCGCCGCTTTCCCCACACTTCGCTCTTCACAGTTCCGCCTGCCGACGACACTGACGACTCCAGCGTCGAGATCAGCTTGCTCATTTCTTCTTCCGGCATGTCCGGCCGGACGATAAACATCAATTCATAAGTACGCTTCATTCGTGTTCTCCAGACTGCGGATTCTTCATTTCGTCGGCTTCATCTTTCCGATTGAAGCGGTTCATCGCGGCTGACCGGCCATCCTGCAAAATCACCTTAATAGCTTCAGCCGTTGTATCGAGAACCTGTTCGACGACTTCCATTTGTTTCTTTTTGAACGGCGTCAAAACATATTCCGCGCCGTCCGGCGGTTTGCGGTCTGGGGCAATCCCCAATCGGATCCTCAGAAAATCCTGGGTTCCTACAGCATTGACCACCGACTCCATGCCATTGTGACCCGCTGTTCCACCGCGTTCTCGGATACGGATCGTGCCAAATGGCAAATCCAATTCGTCATAAATCACGATCATGTCCGACTGCGGGTCAACTTCGTATTTCGCGACCAACTCTCGGATCGACAGACCGCTCAGGTTCATAAAAGTTTCCGGCTTTGCGAGCAGGAGATCTTCTGAACCAATCACGCCTCGCCCAGTCAGCGCCCGGCAATGCCGGTTTCTGACCTCGATGCCGAGTTCGCTTGCCAAACGATCCACGGCAAGAAAACCCATGTTGTGGGGCGTGAGTCGGTAATCCTCTCCGGGATTCCCCAGTCCGACAATCAGTTTCACGATTCGCTCTTGCCTTCTGGCTCCTAGCTCGTAGCCAGAAGCTAAAAGCTGTTCTTCTACTTCTTTTCCTTCTTCTCGGACTTGTCTGCCTTCTCGGCAGCTTCGCCTTCTTCGCCCTCGGCTTCCTGTTTGCCTTTCTTGATGACTTCGGGCTCGGCCGGCGCAGCGGCAGCAGCAGCTTCTGCTTCCGGAGTGGCTGCGACCTCTTCCTTCACACTCGTTACGTGTGCTACCGGATGCTCGGCGTCCGTGATGAACTTCCACTTGTCGCTGTGCGGCAAGTCAGAAACCCGCAGTACGGCGCCAAAAACAAGGTGCGATACATCCGCATCAATGTGCGCCGGGATATCGGAGGGCAAACACTCGATCTCCACTTCGCGAAGGATCTGTTCCATGATTCCGCCTTGCTGCTTCACACCTTCCGCCTCGCCCTTGAGGACAATTGGCACCGTCACGACCAGTTTCTTGTCCATCGCAATGCGCTTGAGATCGATATGCAGCAGCTTGCCTTTGATCGGCTCGTACTGCCAATCGACGATCATCGCCTTGGTCCGCTCACCGCCTTCGAGAGCGAGATCGAAAATCGTGTTGTGTCCGCTTTCGGAATTCAGAATGCGGGTGACATGCCGCGGGTCGACCGACACGGGCGCCGCATCTTTTCCTGCGCCATAAAGAACCGCGGGAATCTTGCCGCCCTGACGAACACGCCGAGCCACATTCTTGTTGCCCGGTTCCCGAACTTGCGCTTCCAGAACGTTGCTTTCAGTTGCAGTAGCCATAATTTAATTCCTGCCTATAGGAACAGTTTGCTGACCGAGGTCTCTTCATGGATGGACTGGATGGCCCGCCCAATCAGACCGGCGATGGTGAGCACCTTGATCTTGGGCTCTCTCTTCGCTTCCTCGGTCAGTGGAATCGTGTTTGTGACCACCACTTGCGTGATGGCCGACTTCGAAATGTTTTCGATGGCTGGAGGCGAAAATACAGGGTGCGAACAGCACGCATATACCGCTTTCGCGCCGTTTTCGATCAAAGCGCTCGCCGTTTTCACCAGCGTGCCCGCCGTGTCGATCAGGTCATCGATAATCAAACAATTGCGATCGCGCACTTCACCGATGACGTGCATTACCTCCGCCACGTTCATCTCCACGCGGCGTTTGTCCACGATGGCGAGGGCTGCGTCCATCTTCTTCGCAAAGAAACGCGCGCGCTCCACGCCACCTGCATCCGGAGAAACAACAGTCAGGTCGGGCAGGTTGAGACCCTTGAAATAACTGACAAGCACAGGTGATCCGAAAAGATGATCGACAGGGATATTGAAAAAGCCTTGCAGTTGCGGCGCATGAAGGTCGACGATCAGGGCGCGATCAGCACCGGCTGTGGTCAATAGATCCGCGACAAGTTTCGAAGAAATTGGAACGCGTGGTTTGTCCTTGCGATCCTGGCGTGCGTAACCGTAATAAGGAATCACCGCCGTGATTCGCCGCGCAGAAGCACGCTTGAGCGCGTCGATCATCAACAGCAGTTCCATCAGATGCTCGTCCACCGGTCTGCATGTGGGCTGCATGACGAACACGTCTGCGCCGCGGACATTTTCTTGGATTTGTACGTAGCACTCACCGTCAGCAAACCGTGTGAGGTGAGCCTGCCCTCGGGTGAGCCCAAGGAAGTGGCAAACTTCATCGGTGAGGGCTTCATTCGCAGTCCCGCAAAAGATCTTGAACTTATCGTCCACGCGGGCACGCTGGGGCTTCCGCTCGATCTTCTCATCCGCGCTCATGTGAGCCTTCTTTTCGGTGGCTGTCGCGACTGTGGACATAGTTAAGCTCTCAGCTCTTTAACTTTCAAGGTCGAGCGGTCAAGACCGCAACCGCAGGCACTTAAAGACCAGCGACTAGCTACTACCTACCAGCTACTGCTTTTCTGGCTGGGCCGCTAGGATTCGAACCTAGACAAAGTGCTCCAAAGGCACTTGACCTACCATTAGTCGACGGCCCAGTGAACGACAGTTTCTAGTTTCCAGTTTCGAGTTTCAAGAGAAACCTTGCGCGAAACGATTGAAACTAGGAACTCGAAACTTGCAACCTTTTCCAGTACTGGGCTCTTGTTACCGTGCTCGTGACTTGCGCCGTCACGCCGAAACCCTTCAGTTTCCGAGCCGCGCGCTCGGCTGCCATGCGCGTCCGGTACAGTCCGTAGAGAGCCGACCCAGAGCCTGACAATGAGGCATACAACGCCCCGGCACGTTCAAGCACACCCTTGATGTCTCGTAGTTCGGGATATTGCGGAAAGACGACCCGTTCAAAGTCGTTTTCAATCCCGGTACGGACAAGGTCGAGAAGCGGGTTCTCAGCCCGGCCTCTGCTCCTGGCAGAGGCACCGGATATACCGCTCAGCCACGCGGACAAAGCATGACCAAACCTTTCTATTCTATCGGACCCTCCAGAGTCGGTCAATTTGCCGCCACCGGCGTCTTGGCCGGTCATCAACTCATCCCAATCCGCGAATGCCTTCGGTGTGGACACTCCTACCGCTGGCAACGCGATCACGCACGGCATCGACGGCAAATCAGGCAGCGGATACACCACTTGTCCACGATCAATTCCCAATACCGTGCCGCCAACAAGAAAAACCGGCAAATCTGATCCCACCTCGGCCGCGATCCGTAGTCGTTCTTCCTGCGGCAAAGTCTTCTTGAGCGCTCGTTCCAGCGCAATCAACGTAGCCACGGCGTTTGCAGAAGCGCCGCCGAGCCCGCCCTGCACCGGCAGTCGCTTCTCAATCTCGATCGTCACCCGCGCGGATGTCCTCAGTGAATGAAGCGCTCTCTCGACGACTTTGTGACAGGTATTCGTCGCATCGGTTGGAACACGCGCGTCCGCTGACCTGATTTCTATCCCTGACCCTTTACGCGCAGTAACAGTGATGATGTCGTTCAAACCGATTGTCTGATAGACCGTGCGAAGCGCATGGAACCCATCGGGCCGCGCTGGTCCGATTGCCAATCCGAGATTGATCTTCGCAAACGAACGAACAGTAGGCATGACTGGATGTGGGCGTCCGCCCGGATAACCACGGGATTTTAAACGCTCCCACCTCTTATTTGCCTGCCTTCACCCTTTGTCATTCCGACACGCGAGCGAAGCGAGCAAGGAGGAATCTGCTGTTCTAACCCAACCACCCAAAAGTCAGAGATGACACGACAATAGCTTTTCCTCTGCGTGTGCCAAAATACTCCTTCCGATGACTAAAAGAGCCAGCGTCGGGATCTTAATCGTCTCCACAATCCTGCTCGCCTTGATTGGCTTGTTCGTCAAACCTATTCCTCAACCGCTCGAATACCACAACTTCGCCGATCAAAGGCCCTGGCTTGGGGTTCCCAATGCAGGCGACGTTCTCTCGAACATTCCATTCGCGTTAGCCGGACTCTGGGGCTTTTACCTACTGTTTACGCCTGGCAAGCTGATCTTCCTCGATCGACGGGAACGCTGGCCGTGGGTAGGTGTCGCGGTAGGACTGTTTCTCACCGCGTTCGGCTCCGCCTACTACCATCTGGCTCCGGACAACGCCCGTCTGGTCTGGGACCGATTGCCCATGACCATCGTCTTTATGTCCTTCGTCGCGGCTCTCATAGCCGAGCGCATCGCTGTTCCCTTAGGACTGTGGTTGTGGCCACTGTTGCTGGCGGTCGGGATTTACAGCGTCTTCCAGTGGCAAGCCAGCGAATTGCGCGGTGCAGGGGATCTGCGTCTCTATGCGGGTGTCCAGATCTATGCCGTCCTAGTCGCACTTGTAATGTTGCTTGTGCCGGCACGATACACGCGCACTTGGGACCTTGCGATCGTGGCTGGATGGTATGCACTTGCCAAATTGCTTGAAAGTTTCGACCGCCATATTTTTGCTCTCGACGGAGGTCTCGTGAGCGGCCATACTCTGAAACATCTCGCCGCCGCGATGGCTGGGGTCTGGCTGATCAGAATGGTTCTGAAGCGAGAAAGCCTGCCGCTTGTTTAAGGGCTGCACGCATGTTTACCTATCTTCGAAACGAGATAGTCGTAATTGCGCAGTACTACTTCTCCCTTATTGCGATTGCTTTCGCAGTCGGTGCTTTCTTTTTCATCAAAAGGTTTCCCCACTGGATGCGAATACTTCGGGCGTCCGCGTGGCCCACTACTAGCGGTCAAATTGAAATTGCTGACGTGTCCTCATTTGGAGGGCAGGCGATAGCTGAGTTGGGCTACAGTTTCGCGATGGAGGGAACCACATATTCTGGCTACTATTCTCATCAGTTTGCGGACGAACAAGAGGCTTGGGATTATGTTACGCCCCTGAAAGGAAAACACGTCGTAATCCGCTATAAATCGACGGATCCCTCCACATCAACACTGCTCCAGCAGGACCAAGCTTCAGATTGCCAGCTTGCCGGCAATTATCTTCGCAGCTTATGGGCGTTCTTGAAGGAAAATTGGGGCTGAGCCCCTGCAGCCTCTAACGAATCAGGCAAGCACCTTGCACGAGCGGACTTATCGTCGTGCTCCAGCTCAATTGTAATGATTCAGCTCGGAGCTACAGATAAGAACATCTTTATTTTACCGGCGTCATCCCGAACGCTCGCGCTTTCTCCAGCGAGCGGAGGGATCTCGCGGATAGCACCATAAAACTAGTCGAAGTCCCAGAGGGAAGACACGAAAATAGCCCAGTGCTTCAGCACTTGGACACAGACAGAAAGGCTGATGGAAAAAGCGCCCTTAGGGGCGTGCCTGAACACCAATGTCTAGTCTCATGATCGAATGGCCCCACACAATCAACCTCTCCGCTTGTAGTAAACGGCGAACTCGAACCCCGGATTCGGCGGAAACAACTCCGCAATCTTCCGCAACCGCTCGGCTAATGGTGAGGGTGCTAACAGCGGATAATCCCGCTCGCGCAAATCGTAATAATCCACGTCGATAAATAACGAAAGCAAATAGATCGAGATTGCGTCAGAAAAGGTCGCGGCAAAGTACTCGTTCTTGAACTTCTCCGCATCAGCGCCATTGCCCGTCGCGAGCTTGCGGCTCTCCCATGCGTCGAGCGAAGTCTCGCCACGCACGCCAGATTCCGCCTGCTTCCATACCATCTCGGCGAATGCTTGTGACACCCCTGCGCCTTCCACCACCGCGTGTCCGACATTGATATAGAACTCGAACGCGACCGAAAACTTATCGTCCATGAGACGCGTCGAGATGAACACACACTGCGAATCACCCAGATTCAAGTTGCGATGACAAACTGCATTGTCGCTGAGTGCAACGTCATAGCGATCCGCGATGACCGTCTCATCGCCTTGATTTACAGTGAGTGGAACGAAGTAATACGCTTTGCGCGCCAAGGCTGCCGCGGCTGCATTCGGAACAGCAGCCACCATTTTTTCCAGATCTTTCTCTGAAATGATCAGTTCGCCTGAAATGGCGTAGCAGATTCCGTTCGGTGCCTGTGACACTGGCGTTTTCCGGACAACCTCCGCTGGAGGGCACGTGATTGCCGGGGCAGCTTGCGACATCCTTGTATTCTAGCGCATGCCGTTTCTCGGCCTGATTAGCGCACTGCGATTGCGCGTCGTGTGGTGTAGCCTAGAACCATGCCACAGGGCCAAGCTCGCAACCCAAGCTGGGTCAAGATTCCGTTTCGCGTCGCGTTTTTCACCGTTCTGTTCACGCTGATGATATTTTCCGTTTCACTTCTTCTCAGCATCATCGGGCTCGTGATCTATGCGCACATGCATGGAGTGCGTCCGGATATGCCGTTCGCGTATAAGCACATTGCTCTTCCGATCGCGCTCGTAGCCGGGTGTATCGTGCTCGTGCTCTCTCTCATCATGGAGATCCGCTACTATCGGCGCTCGAAAATTCTCGCCGGCATTGAAAGGACAAGTTAGTGGGGCCACGTATTGCAATTCCTGTTCCGCACTCAACGGATGCCGCTTACGCTGAGCGAGCACTGCCGCAATATGAAGAAGCCGTGGCGGTTGCTGGTGGAGAGCCGGTACGCATTCCAGTTAATCAATCGAGCGCTGCCGTTCTTCAGCAAATCGAGAGTTGCGATGCGGTGCTCTTGCCCGGTAGCAAGGCTGATGTGGACCCGAAGAAGTACGCGACTGAGCGGGATCCGCACACCGCGGATGCCGATCGCGGACGCGACGATGTAGATGAGCTCTTACTCCGTCATGCTTACGAGAAACGCAAGCCAGTGCTGGGCATTTGCTACGGTCTGCAGACCCTGAACGTGCATCGACATGGCTCGTTACTCCAGCACATCACGTCTCCTGTCAATCATGAAGCGGGGCGAGCGGTTTCTCTGGCGCATGACGTGTTGATCGAGCCCGGGACGCGACTGGCAAAGATCCTCGGCCTTAATTCAAGGACAAGTGTGCCCGTGAACTCGAGCCATCATCAGTCTGCGGATCGTATTGGAGATGGACTGGAGGCCTCGGCATACTCCTCGCAGGACGGTATTGTTGAAGCCATCGAAGGCACAGACCCGAATCATTTCGTCCTGGCAGTGCAGTGGCACCCAGAGCGTTCGCTAAATGAGTCAGGTGCGCTCGGCGAGTCGGCACGCGCCATCTTCCGCAGCTTCATCGAGGAAGCCCGCGAAAAACAGTCTGCCGCGACTGCTTCGAGGAAAACCTAACCGCAAAAATTTCAAAGAGATTGTCAGGCCACGAAGAGCACGCTGCCTGCTATCTGGGTTTGCGAGGCCTGCTAGCCTTGGTTTTTGTCGTTGCTTTAAGCAGGACTGCGACGTGTGCAATCGCGGCATTGTCTGTGCCCATTCCTTCAGGTGTCTTTGCCTTGATGCCGATCGCGTCCGAAGATAACCCCGTAAGTTCTGCGACACGCGCGCGAATCGATGCCGTGTGCGGGCCGATTTTCGGAGCGGACAAAATGAGCGTTGAGTCGAGATTCGAAAGTTCGTAGCCGGCTGCCCGCACACGTTTCAGCGCTTCTTCTAGAAACAAGGCCGAATCAGCGCCCTTCCAGCGAGGATCGGATGGCGAGAAAAGAGAACCTATATCTGGAGCCGCGATCGCGCCTAAGAGTGCGTCGGTGATGGCGTGCAACAAAACGTCGCCGTCCGAATGTCCTCCGAGTCCCTTTTCAAACGGAAGAGTGACGCCGCCGATCTTGAGCGGAATACCGCGTTTGAATTCGTGAGAGTCCCAACCGTAACCAATGCGAGTTTCAGGTTTCAAGTTTCCAGTTTCCGGTTCTGAGGTTTTTTAGCCACTAGCGCTTCTCGAGATAGAACTCTGCCAGTTCAAGGTCCGCGGGCGTTGTGATCTTGAGATTACGCGGCGAGCCCATCACCACGGCTACCGGATATCGCGCGCGCTCGACGAGCGAGGCTTCGTCCGTACCCACAAATCCGTCGGCGGCAGCGTCATCAAATGCCTTCTTGATGATCGAATAGCGGAAGCCCTGTGGCGTTTGTGCCATCACGACTCGCTCCCGCGGAATAGTTGCTGTAATGAGAGCGCCTTCCGCAGTACGGTCGACTTGCTTGATCGTATCTACGGCTGGAAGACCCACGATGGCAGCGCCATACTTTCCAGCGGCGCCGATTACTTCATCGATCATCGAATCATCCACAAACGGCCGTACGGCGTCATGTACAAGAACGATGTCGTCCGGCTCAGAGCGTAAGCTGTTCAGGCCATTGGTGACGGATTCCTGTCTGTGCTCGCCGCCCTCCACCAGGCTGACTTTCTTCTTCGAGATTTCGCGCTCTTCTTTATCCAGACGAGCTTGAAACCCAGGAATTTCATCTTTGCGCAAGACAACGACCAGTTCGTCAATCCGAGGATGTGCAGCAAAAACTCGCAGCGTCCGAATCAGCATAGGGACGCCCCTCAGTGCTGTGAACTGCTTTGAGATCACTTCCTTCTTATTCTTGCTGCGCGCGGCCGCCGACATGCGCGTGCCTAGGCCCGCTGCCGGAATGATGACGCTGACTTTCATCGAGGGCGGCTTAGTATAACTAAAGAAGAAGCCGGCATTCAGCCTGCAGCAGTCGCGGGTAGGCAGCAGACAGTGAACAGTAAAAAATGGCCCAGCCTCCGCGTCGGGAATCTTTGAGAGTTGTGGTGCGGCAGCCCTCATTTAATGAGCCCTAAGAGTGGTCCAGCCCGGCAGAACGGAAACCAGTTGGCGAAAGGCGCTGTCGGGTGGCTGGCAGGTGCTGAATCCGTCCGGCAGGATGTTGCTGGTTTTGTTGTTAACCATCTACTTACTAGTATACCCTCCCCCCATATCTCGATCTTTGGGAATCAGCAACTTACGAAAAAATTCCCGCCAGATCTTTGAGTAATAAGCACTTATGCGCAAAATATTCTGGAATAAGGACTTAGCTTGCTGCGTCCGCAGCTTTCAGCCACCAGGCCTCAGGCTTCAGCTGAATCTGGAGACACGACAAAATGGGAGTGCAAGCGAGAGGCCAAGGGTGAGTGTTCGTCTCTCGTCGTAAGAAAACCGGGTGCGTCGTCGGTTGTTGGTCGTCGGAAAGGCGAAGAGCGCTGTTCGTCGTCCGTCTTCCGCAGAAGACCAGCAGTCCGGAGTGAGAAGTCGATTCGGAAGGTTGAACGAAGGGCCTGCTGGCATGGAAGTTTGGAATGGAGGCGCGTCGGGAACCATTGAGGGTCGTGGTGCGCACCCTTCGAAAACCGCGAAGGGTGCGGCAGCCCTCGTTTGGTGAACACGTGAGGGTGGGCCAGCCCCCAGGATCTCAAGAATGTGATGGTACTCAGGGTCGTTTAACATCACCTGCTCCTCATTTAAAGGGTTTCAATATATGACGCAGTCACGATCGCTATTCCGATATAGCCGAGATCGATTCCAACCTTCGACAGATCGAAAGGAGATCGAAAGGATTTACGTAGCCATTAGTCACTGCGCCCTGGACTAGTACACCCGAGGTTCAGTTGTCCATGCTCGTGCCCATCGGCTCGTAACGATACTTCTTGCCGTCGAAATACACAGCGCCGGATTCTCCCTGATTTGTCGATTCCTGCGCATAGAGTGCCATCTGAACTTTCTTCTTCAGCTTAATCCGCTTCACCGCCATCTTGGTAAACGGCACGTTGATGAGCACGAACTTCGACTTGGGAGAATCGGAACGCCACGCTTCAGCGCCGTCTCCGTGGATGATTAAGAGCGACAGGCCCCAGAATTTCGGATCGTCGTTTTCACCAAACTTGGTAGTGATCTTCGGATCGCCCAGGCCATAAAAGCTATGGTACGGATCGAGAACGGTGTAATTCTTGTCAGCCTGATCTACGAACGGATTCTTGCCCTTGGCGGCAATCACGATGTCCTCGATGCCATCGCCGTTCAGATCGCCGACCGTCGGCGGGATCTCCGGCGCTAAGGTGAATTCCGCTCCAAAGGTTTTGTGAATGAAGTCATTGTCGATCTTGGGCGCCACGGCTTTGGTATCCGCGGATTGCGCGAACGCGGGAATGGCAATGGCAAGAACAACAGCAAAGAAAAAGAAAATACGGGGCATGCCGCTACTCTAGCCGCCTACGTGCGAGAGCGGTAGAGTCAAGCCGGGTACGGAAGTCACAGCGCCTCAGTGCGCGAAATGCTCCCATCCCTTTACTTGTAGTCTGCATCGAACGCCGTCGCGCACGAGGATGAGTTGTTTCCCCCTAGTAATTACGCCGATCGGGCTGACCTGTACGCCGTCGATTTTCGGAGGGACGCGCGTATTCTTCCGGGCAGTGAAAAGCAACTCGTAATCCTCTCCGCCGTGCAGGGCCAAATCGAGATCGACGGCCTGCTTCTTCTTTCCGGCCTTCGCTTGCGGGACCGCATGCGCGTCGATCTGGGCTCCGACGCCACTCTCCTCGCACACATGCGAGAGGTCAGTCGACAACCCATCGCTCAGATCAATCATTGCGGTCGCAATGCGCCGGTCCCGCAAAAATTGACCCACTCCAATGCGGGGCACAGGACGAAAGTGCCGAGGGTAGTCCCGCTCCTCGACTGATGCCGCTCCCTTGCGCAGCGCCGAAAGCGCGGCCGCGCTGCCACCCAGCTCTCCTGTTACGTAGATCCGGTCCCCGGGCTGTGCTCCCGACCGAAGGACAGCTTTGTTTTTCGGGACCGATCCGACAACGACGATATCGGCTAGCACGAGGTCAGGCGATTGGGCCGTGTCCCCGCCGGCGAGCGGCACCTTGAATTCCGCAGCCAATCCAAGAAGTCCCTTCAGAAAACCATCCACCCATGATTGGGAAATGGATTTCGGAAGTGCGAGGGAGAGAAAGGCCGCAACGGGCGATCCTCCCATGGCTGCAATGTCGCTTAGTCCCCGCACAAGGCATCGCCGGCCGACCACTTCTGACCTGTGCCAGCTGCGACGAAAATGCACGTTCTCGAGGGAGAAGTCGGTTGTGACCAGCAACTCCTGTTTGGCTGGTATACGTAAGACTGCGCAATCGTCACCGATGCCGTGCTGGAGAAAACGTTTTGAAGGCGAGGAATTGGCGCGAACTCGACCTCGAATGCGCTCGATCAGCTGTTTTTCGCGCAGCGGCACCCGCCCAATATACCGAAATGCAATTCGCGGGCCTTAAAGTCAGTAACCTCTCAAAAGGCATCTGAACCGTAACGCGTCCCGAAAGACAGTCGCCCGGCACGGCCTTGGGTAACCATCCAGAAGGGCGTGTTGACGTTGACAGGGGAGAATCAGCTTGGTTACCATCTACAAGCGTTCCAAACACCTTTGGCCGAATAAGCTCTGCATTCTCTGTGGATTGCAGAAACTTTAAATCTTAAGCCTGGTTCCGGTAGGTCAGGCGGTGCGCGAAAACACTTTGTCCCAGCAAGGACGCGCAACCGGGGAATCAGCGTAGCTGAGCTCAGGGCAAGACATTAAAACGCCTCGAGCAGGCCCAATTTGCCATCTCAATACGGAAGGTCGTTGCTTGCGTAAGCGTTTTTACATCCTGTTTGTGGCCCGCGACGATGACGGGCAGTTACGCAAAATCTCGATTCCACTCCACTACCTCTACGTCTTCGTAGCGGGTGCCGCGATCGGTTTCCTGGGCCTTACCGGAATTGCCAGCTCCTATACCCGGATGCTGTTGAAGGTGTCGCATTTCAATCAATTGCGGACAGAAAAAGAGCAGCTGAAGGACCGCTATTCTCGCCTGGAACAGGTCGCCCGTGAGCGGGACATCCAGGTCGCCTCGTTAGGATCTCTGGCGGGCGAAGTTTCAGCGCTTTATGGTTTGAAGAATGAACCGAGTTTGGTGACCGCTTCGACGCAGTCGGTGGAAGACCAGCAAGTCACGTCCTCTCTGGACCAGCTTTCTGCACTTCGATCTTCAGCTTTGAGCGGGGCTACAACCGTCGGGCTTTCCCTTGGCTTGACCAAGAACGCAACCACAGCGGATTGGTTCCGCGCGAATTCCGCTCCCAATCTTTGGCCAGTCGAAGGGCTAGTCACCGGATCGTTCGGCGAACGAATCGATCCATTCAATGGTGAGGGCGCGTTCCATAGCGGCGTGGATATTTCCGCCGGCGTCGGACAGCCCGTAGTTGCTCCGGCCGATGGATACATCACATTCGCCGATTTCCTTGGCGGTTATGGCCGCGCGGTCATGATTGACCACGGTCATGGCATCACCACCCGGTACGGACACCTTGCCAATTTCGCCGTCATCGCTGGGCAGCATATCCGCCGGGGCGATACCGTCGGCTACGTTGGCTTGAGCGGTCGCTCCACCGGTCCCCACCTCCACTACGAAGTCCGCATTAACGACACGCCTGTGAATCCCTACAAATACCTCCGCGTGACAGTCGCGCATGCGGGCGGGTTTGCTTCGGGAAGCTAGAACGGCATCCGTCGTCCGCTTTCCGTCGTCCGCGAATAAATCAGAGGATGTTTGGTAGTCGTTGGTCGTTATTGAAGCTTTCCATCTTTCACGAAAGCTTGAAACTCGACCGGGGTCAATGAGTGTAATGGCGATGTTACGACAGTTATCACGACGTTGCCGTTCCCTCGCCTTACACTTCTAGGCACGGAGCATTCTGAAATGCCTGAGCCTGCGGCACGTCCTGGTACATCTGCGGCAATCACATTCGCTTTGTTTTGTGCCGTTGTCACCGTCGCAAGCAGGATTCGCGTGACAGATAATTTGAATGGCCGACTGGGGTTCGTGTTCTTCCTGTTGGTCATGGTCACTCCTGTTTTCCTCGCAACCGGGGTGGCGCTGACTGCTTGGCCTCTGATGCCGCGACTAGCCTCGTACTCTGGCGTCCTAGAACGCCTGCTCTTTGTACTCGCTGCGTTTGTCGTGACGTGTGGTTGTGGACCACTAGCCATCAGTCTCGCTGTCATGGCGATCACACGTCATCAGGATTCAATCGGAGCGGCTGGGATTTGGGCGCTGTTGTCCATCGTCGGCGGCATAGGGCTATCCATTTTCGGGATTGCGGTCACGCTTCTACGTCTGGCCCTAAATCGCCGTCCATCAACTCGCCTCTGAGTCGCAAATGTCGCTAACAGGCGATTACACTCAAAACCCTCATTGGAAGCAGCTCGGTTCTTTTCCGACCTAAACTCAAAAGGATTTTAGCGGAGGACGGACGACGGACAGCGGACGCCGGATGACCTACTGCCTCAGCCCCACCCAGCTCTCGGATATCACCATCGAATTTCCCGGATTGTGAGGGTCATACTTCACCGAAGTGTGGAGTCCTAGGCGACAGGAGTGCAGGTTGATCCATTGGCGGAGGTAGGTGACGTCCTGCGAGGCTTCGTAGGAAACTCCGGCCACGTCGTACTGAAAGATGAGCATAGTGGCGGCGTGGTGCCCGTTGGGTGTGATCTCCTGGACATCGATCACAGTGCCATCCGTGATGCGGCCCACTTGATCAAGCCACTCCCGGCGGCTGCGCTCCAGTTCTTCCGGTGGCTGCGGTTTGCGACGCGCGAAACTGTACGCGGCAACTGCTAGTCCGATGCCGCCAACGACCAGACCATAAGTGCGAATAGGGTCCATACAGATGGGATGAGCCTGCCGACGTGCTGGCGACTCAAGAACAGCATAAGACGGATTGAGAGATCGCGAAAGAGGGACAGACGTTACGAAAGGTGAATGACGATATTCCCCCAATAAGCCCCAGGTTTACTCGTCCGATTCGTCTACGATCGAGTTGCGAAGTGTTCCGATACCTTCCACCGAAATCTCGACCACGTCTTTGGCAACGACCGGACCCACGCCTTGCGGAGTACCAGTGGCGATGAGGTCTCCGGGATATAGCGTCATGCAGGCGGTGATGTAGCGCAGGATCACGTCCAAAGAAAAGATGAAGTCACGCGTGTTTCCGTTTTGACGAACGTCCCCATTCACTCGAGTCGTGACACCAACCCCCGCCCATGGATCAACCTCATCAGAGACGACCGGGCCAACCGGACAGAATGTGTCGAAGCCCTTGGCGCGTGTCCATTGGCCATCTTTGTTTTGGAGATCGCGAGCGGTGAAGTCGTTGACGCATGTGTACCCAAGGATGTATGGCCGCACGTCGGCGTCGGCGCCGAGCTTGTAACAGGTCTTCGCGATGACAACGCCCAGCTCGCCTTCATAGTCGGTCCGGGTGGAGACTTTCGGCCGACGGATCTTGCCGCCGGGCGCGAGCAGGGAAGAGGTCGGCTTGAAAAAAAGCAGCGGCTCGGTCGGAACTTCGTTTCCAAGCTCAGCAGCATGCTCTTTGTAGTTCCTTCCTACGCAGACGATTTTTGATGGCTCGACGGGGTAGAGAAGCTGCGCTTCGTCGAGAGGAACGTGTTGCATGCGTCGACTGGGTATTCCTTCGACGTCGCCATCGCTGAGTTGTGGGGCCTGAGACAGCACGCGGGTGATGTGTTCGCGCCCGGCGATTGGTTCGACGATGCCGTAATGGGAAGAGCCGCTGAGCGTGAATCGGCAGTAACGCATGCAGATTCATCTAAACACAAAGGAGCATTTCTGATTGAAGATTTTTGATTATTGATCGACGAATGGATTTACTTATCTCGCGGACCCGATCTATGGCACCTGCTCGCTCGCCTCTTCTGATTTCGCGCTCTCGTTACCCGGGGTGTCCACCGCTGTCACTGAATAGAAATACTGTTTACCGCCCGTGATATTCGTGTCGCGGAAGGCGGGAGTTTTGACAAGTTCGGCATTGATCTTGACCGCAGGCTGACCCTCCTCGTGACGGTAAACGTTGTACCCCGCAAGATCGTTTTGCGTCACTGGAGCCCAATTCAGGTCCATGAATGGTTGCTGTCCGGGCCCGGAAAAGACCGCTTGTAGACCTCCTGGCGCCGACGGAGGAAATATGTCGTGCGCGAAGACTTTCACTGTAGGCGTGTCGTCGCCTTCGATTTCGTTTGCGCCCATGCAGTCGGCTCCGGGAGGAGCTGTCGCAGGGCAGGGCTGAAATCCCGTGGAGACAACCGTGACGACGTTCACGTGGTATTGATACGTTTTTTCCCATTCGAATGCGGGATCAACGAAACGCACCGGTCCAGGCGCATCGAGTGGCACATCTCCAGCAACCACATCCTGGGATGGGGGTTTGGTCTCGGCAGCTAAACGGCGATAGATGCGATAGCGATGGCTGATCTCCGGGGCTTCATGGATTTCAGCGACTCCCTGCCATGTGAGCACAATTCCTTCCGCGGATGTGGTGGCCTGGAAATCGGAGGGGGGCGGCAGAGTGGGTGCCAGCGGAATCCGGACTTCGTTCGAAATGCCCGCGCCATGATGATCGCGATTGAAAACTTCAATTGCATACGTCGCTAGGGCCGTTGGGTTGTCCTGCATGAGTTGCGCGGGGAGCGAGTCGACGTATTCGGCAGCTACCTTTTTGCCAGAGAGTTGCTGGTCGCGTGTGTTGGCAGCCGGGGAAGGTGCTTCGCCGACTTGAGGTTCGCACTGCTTCATCGGTGTGATTAGAGAACGACAGATGCGGGTTGGGCCAAAGTAGCGAACACTCTGCCGATCGGTAGTCTGCGAGGGAACCGTCCAGGAGAGAGTAACCCGGCTCCCCTTTCGGGCGGCATGAAGATCATTCGGTGGCTTCGCGAGCTCAAGCGACGGAGGCAGCGGCGGGCCCGTGGAGGCGCAACTGGAAAATACGATGCTCACGCCTGCAAGCAGCGCCATCAAAAGAGATCGAGTGCCCATCGAAGAAGTCAGAGTAGCAGAAAGATCTGTAGCCAACGCAAACGAGTTTGTACCTACCCTGCCAGTTCCTTGGCCGCATCGCGGAAAACCTTCGTGTGCTGATCGATATCTTCGGGCGCAGTCGCCGGTGACATGAGCGCCATGTTGTGGAACGGCGTGAGCAGGATGCCGCGGTTCATCGCATACAAGTGCATGAAGCGCTCGAGTTCGAAATCCATGGCATCGTGAGCCTCGGTGCCGTTCTTCGGATGTTTCGAAGCGAAGAGATATTCCGCGCGGCAACCGAGACGGGTTACGTGCCACGGCAGCTGGAAGTCCAGGATGGCTTTTTCAACGCCACCGGTCCAGCGCTCGGCCATGGGAATCATGCGGTCAAAAGCGTCTTTAGTCAGAACCTTCGTGAGAGTCGCGCGCATGGCAGCGAGCGAAAGAGCATTGCCCGCTAGTGTGCCGCCAATCCCGCCCGTGTCGCAGTCTTCAAGCGTCTGGCATGCGGAGATCATGTCGGCGACGTTCTGGGTAAACCCGTACGTTGCTCCTGGAACGCCTCCGCCGATCGGTTTGCCGAAAACCAACATGTCCGGTTCAAGGTTCTCCGCGCGCGTGTAGCCGCCGGGCCCAGCGCAAATGGTATGTGTCTCATCAATGATGAGCAGCGACCCGTATTTGCGAGTCAGGTCCCGCAAGCCTTTATGGTATCCCAGCTCCGGAAGAACGATGCCCACGTTCGTCAGCGCAGGTTCGGCCAGAACGCAGGCAACATCTTTTTGAGCGAGTGCCGACTCGAGAGCGTTAAGATCGTTGAATTCGACAACTCGTGTGGTTTCGGTCGGATCGACGGGTGGGCCAACATTCCCGCGACGCGCCTTAGCCGATCCATCGGGCTGAAGAGTAATGAAAGTCTCGTCCACCGACCCGTGATAGCACCAGTTGTAGACGAGAATCTTCGGACGGCCGGTAATCTGCCGGGCAAGGCGAATCGAAAAACGATTCGCATCCGTGGCGGTCAAGGCAAATTGCCAGTACTGCAATCCAAAACGCTTCTGCAGTTCTTCTGCAACAAATACCGAATCTTCGCTTGGCAGCATGAGCGTGATGCCACGCCGCGCCTGTTCTTCTATCGCCTTCACGGTTGCAAACGGAGAATGTCCGGTCATCGCACCGGTGTCGCCGAGACAAAGATCCACGTAGCGATGTCCATCAACATCGTAGAAGTGAGCGCCTTGCGCTTCTCGGACAAATGGAGGAAATGCTCCCGCCCATTTCACCATCCAGTTCATAGGCACGCCGGCAAGAAGAGATTTCTTGCCACGCTCAAATAGAGCTTTGGATTTGGGGCGTTCGTCGACGAACTTTTTCTGCTCGCGCTCCATCAGTGAGGCGAGCCTCTTCCGGTCGATGGTTTTCATGGAAGGCTCCGAAAACACAAAACCTTAGCAGAAAACAGGAAAGTGTAGGTACGGGCGTCCTCGCCCGTACAAAGAAAAGCCATCACAATCGCTTTGTTCCGTTGTCACATCCAACTAGCGTGCTGTCGGCTAAATGTTGGTCGTGCCGAGAAAATATGATTATCGCCGGAAGCTTCCTCACCTTCAAAAAGATTGCAAAGCTCTATTCATTACCTTCTGCACTAAGGACCGCTGGATCATTCCGGATATGGCCCGCACCGTGGTGTTGGAAGTATGTCTTTATAGCCATGAAAAGCGATTCACTCTCTTCGGAGCAGTTGTAATGCCAGACCATGTTCATCTAGTCCTATTGCCCCTTGCTGATTCGGAGGGGATGTTCAGCATCTCTGAGATTATGCAAGGAATAAAAAGCACTTCTGCTCACCGCATCAACAAACTGCTTGGTCGTAAGGGCATTGTCTGGCAGCAGGAGTCGTTCGATCACGTCTTGCGCGTGGAGGAGGGAATTGCGGAAAAAGTGAATTACATAATTAATAATCCTGTGAGGGCAGGATTGGCAGAGCGGTCGGAGCAGTATCCGTGGCTGTGGTATCCAAGTCTGACAAGGGCTTAGTTGTACGGGCGGGGACGCCCGTACCTACATTCACAAAATATACCTCGACAAATCTTGATCTTTCACGATTTCGCTTAGCATCTTCTGAACGTACGCGTCGTCGACGGTGATCTGCTCGCCTTTCTTTTCGGGCGCTTCGAAGCTGATCACGTCGAGCACCCTTTCCATGATGGTATGCAGGCGGCGCGCTCCGATATTCTCCGTTCCTTCGTTGACGCGAAATGCAAAGCGCGCCACTTCCTCCAAAGCCTCTCGCGTGAATTCGAGTTTCACGCCTTCGGTCTCAAGCAATGCGGTGTACTGCTTCACAAGTGAAGACTTAGGCTCGGTGAGGATCCGAATGAAATCTTCCATCGTTAGCGATTGCAACTCGACCCGAATCGGAAATCGGCCCTGCAACTCTGGAATTAAATCGCTCGGTTTCGAAACGTGAAATGCTCCCGCCGCAATAAACAAAATATGATCGGTCCGCACCATTCCATAGCGCGTGTTGACCGTTGTTCCTTCGACGATTGGCAAGATGTCGCGCTGCACGCCTTCTCGCGAAACGTCGGGCCCATGGCCGCCTTCGCGTCCGGCAATCTTGTCGATCTCGTCCAGGAACACGATGCCCGAATTTTCCACCCGGTCGATCGCGGTGCGCGTGACCTGCTCCATGTCAATCAGGCGTTGTTCTTCTTCCTGAATGAGGTACTCGAACGCCTCGTTGACCTTCATCTTTCGCTTCTTGGTGCGCTGGCCGAAGATGTTAGGCAACATGTCCTTCATATTGATGTCCATCTCCTCGACGCCTTGGTTGGAGATGATCTCGAAGGAGGGGAAATTGCGCTCTCGAGTTTCCAGTTCGACAGTACGATCGTCCAGCTTGCCCTCTCTCAATTGCTGGCGCAGTTTCTCGCGCGTACGCGATTGCGACTCTGAAAGATCGGTAGAAGCATCGATTACGACGCCGCCAGTCGGATTTTCACTCGGCCGCGCGGGTGGCGAGGGCGGCAGCAAAATATCGAGCAGCCGCTCTTCGGCGTTCAGCTCAGCCTTATCGGAAACATCTTCCAGCTTTTCTTCGCGGACCATATCGATCGCAATCTCGACGAGGTCACGCACCATCGACTCCACATCCCGACCAACGTACCCGACTTCGGTGAACTTTGACGCTTCGACTTTCAGGAAGGGCGAGTTCGCGAGCTTAGCCAACCGACGGGCAATCTCTGTTTTCCCGACTCCCGTCGGTCCGATCATGATGATGTTCTTCGGGATAATTTCTTCAGCCAGTTCTGGTGCGAGCTTTTGCCGACGCATGCGATTGCGCAATGCGATAGCAACGGCGCGTTTCGCGTCGTTCTGCCCGACCACATGCTTGTCCAATTCGGCAACGATCTCGCGTGGTGTAAGTTCGTCCAGCGCGAGTTGCTCTTCTTCAGCGGTAGAGGGTAAATAAATAGCCATAATCAGTTCTCAGCAAGACAGCAAATCCCAATTCTCGTTGAGAAGCGGGAACAAAGAACTCGTTCTTACAATTCCTCAATCGTTAAGCTGTCATTTGTATAGATGCACATCCGGCCTGCGATTTTCATGGCCTGCTCCGCGATGTCGCGAGCACCGAGTTTTGTATGGTCGGCCAACGCCTGCGCGGCGGCCTGTGCAAACGGCCCCCCACTTCCAATGGCCGCGATACCGCTGTCGGGTTCAATGACGTCACCCTGACCGCTAAGAAGAAACGTCTGTTCCCGGTCGGAAACCAGTAATAGCGCTTCGAGATGCCGGAGAAACTTATCTGTCCGCCAGTCTTTCGCCAACTCGACGGCTGAGCGTCCCAAATTCCCGTGATATTGCTCAAGTTTGGCCTCGAACCGGCTGAATAACGAGAACGCATCCGCGGTCGAGCCTGCGAATCCGGCAAGAATCTTGTCCTGATACAGCCGGCGGATCTTCTTGGCGCCATGTTTGATGACCGATTCGCCGAGCGTGACTTGGCCGTCTCCGGCCATGACAACTTTGCCATCCCGCCGAACGCTTAGAACTGTTGTGGAGCGAATCAGACGCTTAGAACGCATGCGGATAAGAGCCAATTATAACAGCGAAAACACGGTGTTTCCGTGCGGGCGAACTTCAAACTTCTGAGCGAGGCCTCCTAAAGATCCCATGCCTTGCGGACCCGTTCCCGTAGCCCGCGCAAGCGAGCAGCCGGTTCATTGGAATAAACGAATCGCAGATAGGTCGCTGCGCGTTCGCTACCCCAGTTTTTCATCGGAGTCGCTGCGACCTTGCCCTTCTCCAGAAGGAGTCGCGAAGCTTTTTCGGGGTCCATGCTCAGCTTGGAACAATCAATGAGTAGGCACCATCCACCTGCCGGCGGGATGACCGGCAGATCCCGCAACTCTTCCAGGACAACATCGCGTCGCGCCTGCCACTCCCTTACCGCCTCGTTCACACCATTCTCACGCGAGGTCATCGCTGCTTCCGCGCCGGGCATAGCGATTCCAACCTGGCAACAGACATTGGAAATGTTCACCAATCCGATGTCGTTCATGATTTGTTTAGGCCCAACCACCCACCCAACACGCCACCCAATCATCCGCAGTTCTTTTGTGACTGTACCGACCGTAATGGTTCGATCCGCCATTCCCTCGAGACTTGCGGGATGCAGGTAGGGCCGCTCATCGAACATGATTCGTTCCAGAGCGGCATCGTAGAGAAGCCAGGCATTCGTTGATCGACACAATTCAGCGACAGCGTTCCAGTCATCGCGAGTGATGAAAGCGCCAGTTGGAAATGACGGGTTCACCATCAGCACCACCCGAGTCCTTGGCGAGACGATCTGCTTCAACGCTTCCCGATCCATGGTCCAGCCCTGTGCGCCTGGAACCAGTGGCACGAACTTGGGCACCCCGCCGGCAAGTCGTATCCGATTCAAAAGGCCAACATAGATTGGATCGTTGAGCACAACTTCATCGCCGGGCTCGAGGAGAGCGAGCAAAGTGTTCAGAATTCCATTCAGGCCACCAGTGGTGATGATGCATTGACTGTCCCAGTCATATGGAATACCGCTCAACTGGCTGACGTGGCGAGCGACTGCCTCGCGTAGTTTCTGCTGCCCCATGAAAGGCAGGTAGCTGTTCGAGGAATCGCTCTCAACAGCTTGCTTCGTTGCGTCGAGGGCGGCCTGCGGCGGACGTATGTCGGTATCCATGTTTTCCAGTCGCAGGATTTCTGGATCGTTCGCCGCATCTGCAGCATTTCCCATCCGATCTACACCGATGGGCGGCACGAATTGAAGGCGAGACACCGGCATAAATGTTTGTCGATTCTAGATGGATGATGGCTGATTGGAAAACGTTCGAAGCGATGAAGCGGAATGAAGAAAGCTAATTCCGCTCATCGCAACTCAGGCCATCGCAAACGTCAGGGCCCCTATACGCCGACGGGTTGTTCGCTAGGTTTCCCCATCAACAACTGACGCAGCACGTATTGGAGAATCCCACCATTCGCGTAATACTGCGCTTCTTGTGGCGTATCGATACGTAGTGACACCTTAAAATCTGTGGCCTTGCCATTGGCTGTCGCGCGGACCGACAGTTGACGCCCGGACGTAAATTTCTCGACTGCATCTCGAACGCCGGAAATCTCGAAGGTTTCTTCGCCAGTCAACTTAAGTGATTCGGCCGATTCACCGGGTAAGAACTGCAACGGCAGGATGCCCATACCGACGAGATTCGATCGATGAATGCGCTCGTAGCTTTCGGCAATTACGGCACGCACTCCAAGGAGCCGAGGCCCCTTTGCCGCCCAATCGCGAGACGAACCCGACCCGTATTCTTTTCCGGCAAGGATTACTAGAGGTACACCCGCAGCCTGGTACTTCGCGGAGGCATCGAAGATGCTCATTTCCTCTCCGCTGGGCAGATGACGCGTGAAGCCGCCTTCGACATTCACCATTTTGTTTCGAAGGCGAGTATTGGCGAATGTTCCACGCACCATCACTTCGTGATTTCCTCTCCGCGAACCGTAGGAGTTGAAATCAGTTGGCTGCACTCCGTGTTCGATCAGATATTTTCCAGCTGGGCTGTCTTTCTTGATTGAACCAGCAGGCGAGATGTGGTCGGTTGTCACGCTATCGCCAAGAACAGCCAGCACTCGCGCGCTCCGAATCTCATCCACGGCGGAAGGCCTGACCTTCATGTCGTCGAAGTACGGGGCTTTGCGTATGTAAGTCGAGTCTTTCTCCCATACGTACGTCTCGCCCTTTGGAGTCGGCAGAGATCTCCACCGTTCATCTCCCTGGTAAACGTCTTCATAACTCTTGCGAAACAAGTCGGAGGATACCGAGTTGGCTATCACTTCTTCAATTTCACGCTGAGTCGGCCAAAGATCCGTGAGGAACACCGGCTTGCCGTCCTTACCTTTGCCAAGCGCATCTTTGTGCAGATCAAGATCAATTTTGCCGGCCAGAGCGAAAGCGACCACCAGCGGAGGAGACATTAAGTAATTGGCACGGACCTCGGAATTGATCCTGCCTTCGAAATTCCGATTGCCCGATAGAACCGACGCTACGACCAGATCTTTTTCGTCGATAGCTTGTGAAACTTCAGTTGGCAGCGGTCCGGAATTTCCGATACAGGTCGTGCAGCCATATCCGACGAGATGGAAATTCAACTTCTCCAAATAAGGCATCAGCCCGGCATTGATCAGGTAATCACGAACGGTCTTCGATCCTGGAGCGAGCGATGTTTTTACCCAAGCAGGAACGCTCAATCCCTTTTCGACGGCCTTTTTGGCGAGCAGACCTGCGCCAATCAGCACCGAGGGATTTGAGGTATTCGTGCAGCTCGTGATCGCAGCGATAACGACACTCCCGTGTTTCAGTGAGTTCTTGACGCTCGCGGGCACATGTTCCTGCACGCTGTGATCTTCCACACCGACCGCCGCGGGGTTGCCGCCTTCGCCTTCCCACTTACCAACTTGATTGGCAGTGCTTGTAGGCGCGACAGTTTTCGCTGCGGACTTGGGCTTGATCAAGGACGGTAGCGCCTGCTGGAACGATTCGCCTGCTTTTGACAGCACCACGCGATCTTGCGGACGTTTCGGCCCCGCCAGACTCGGTTCGACGGTTGCGAGATCGAGTGACAAGAGCTCGGAGTACTCAGCTTCCGGAGTTCTCTCATCGTGGAACATGCCCTGTTCGCGAGCATAGGCTTCGACCAGCGCGATCTGTTCATCCGAGCGTCCCGTGAGTTTCAAATAGCGGAGACTTTCTTTATCGATCGGGAAGATGCCACAGGTCGCGCCATATTCAGGCGACATGTTTGCGATGGTGGCTCGGTCTGCGAGCGCGAGTTCCTGAAGACCCGGCCCGAAGTATTCGACAAATTTTCCGACGACTCCGTGCTTGCGGAGCATCTCCGTAATCGTAAGCACCAGGTCAGTTGCGGTGGCGCCTTCGCGCAGGCGGCCCGTCAACTTCACCCCGACGACGAGCGGGATCAGCATCGAAACTGGTTGTCCCAGCAAAGCAGCCTCAGCTTCGATTCCACCTACGCCCCAACCGAGCACGCCTAACCCGTTGATCATGGTCGTGTGGGAATCTGTGCCCACAAGCGTGTCCGGATAAGCGATGCGCTTGCCATTGGTCTCATGAACGAAAACGACTCGAGCCAGGTATTCCAGGTTCACCTGGTGCACGATTCCAGTGTCGGGCGGAACGATCGCCAAATCGCGAAATGCCGTTTGTCCCCAGCGGAGAAATGCGTACCGCTCCTTATTGCGCTCGAACTCGAGCAACGCATTGATGTCAAATGCCTCGGGTTTTCCGAACTCATCCACCTGCACAGAGTGGTCGATCACCAACTCCGCAGGGGCTAATGGGTTGATTTTCGAAGGATCATCGCTCAGCATTTTCATGGCATCTCGCATCGCCGCGAGATCGACGACAGCGGGTACACCCGTAAAGTCCTGCATCAGGACCCGCGCCGGAGTAAAGGCAATTTCCCTTTCGGGTTTCGAATTTCTGTTCCAAGCGGCAAGGGCACGTACCACTTCCTTCGTGACATTTTGCCCATCTTCGGTGCGCAACAGGTTCTCAAGCAGAATGCGCAGGGAGAACGGCAGGTGCTTCGTCGAGATGCCCTGCTTGTCGAGCGCATCCAGGCGATAAATCTCGAATTCTTTCCCGTTTACTTTGAAGGTGGAGCGAGCGTTGAAGCTATTCAATGACATAAGTGCGTCCCTACTAGTAGAGGATGCGCGGAGCCTGCTAAACGGCTCGGCACGCGATAACTGAAATTTCTAGTTTATACCCTTGGAACGGCTACGACAGGTAGCTTCAGGCAAAGAGTTGGTGGAAGAACTGCAAAAGCAACCAAGCATTTAGCGCAGCGATCAGAACGGCAACAAACCACGACAGCGCTTTCACCCAGTTTGCATTCACAAACTCACCCATCTTGCGCTTGTCGCTCGTGAAAATGACCAGCGGGAAGACGGCGAAGCTGAGCTGCATACTCAAAATCACCTGGCTCAAGATCAATAATTTCGCTGTGCCGCGTTCGCCAGCAATTGCGGTCACAATGACTGCCGGCACGATGGCGATCAATCGCGTGATCAGGCGTCGCAACCACGGCTTTAGACGGATGTCTAAAAACCCTTCCATGATCACTTGTCCGGCCAAAGTTCCAGTAAGCGTCGAATTCTGTCCTGACGCAAGCAGAGCTAAAGCGAAAACGGTGCTCGCTCCTGTTACACCAAGGAGGGGAGTGAGCAACTTGTAGGCATCCTGGATCTCTGCCACATCGCTATAGCCATTTCTGTAAAAGGTGGCGGCTGAGACGATCAAAATCGCCGCATTTACGAACAGAGCAAGCGTCAGTGCGATAGTGGAATCGATGGTGCAGAAGCGGATTGCTTCCCGCATGCCTGTTCGAGTGCGCTCAAATCTTCTCGTCTGCACGATGGCCGAGTGCAGATAGAGGTTATGAGGCATTACCGTCGCGCCAAGAATTCCGATCGCGATATAAAGCATCGATGGATCGCGGATGATTTGAGCGGAAGGAAAGAAGAATCCGTGCAGCACTCCCGCGAGCGACGGTTTCGCTAAAAGAATTTCGATCGTGAAGCAAACTGCGATCATGCCGATCAGCGAAATCACGATCGCTTCGATCAAACGAAACCCCTTTTGCTGCAGGAACAGAATGAACATGACATCGAGCGCAGTCAGGCATACGCCCCAGAGCAGAGGAATTCCAAACAACAGATTGAGTGCGATTGCGGACCCGATAACTTCTGCAAGGTCGCACGCCGCAATCGCCACCTCGGCGAGAACCCATAGGCCCAGAGTCACGGGCCGCGAATAATGATCACGGCATGCCTGCGCAAGGTCCCGGCCGGTGGCCACCCCAAGCTTCACGCAAAGGCTCTGCAGCAGAATGGCCATCAAGTTGGAAAGCAGGATGACCGACAAAAGTGTGTAGTTGTACTTCGAACCGCCGGCAAGATCGGTAGCCCAGTTACCTGGATCCATGTAGCCCACCGCGACCAGGAAGCCAGGGCCCGCAAACGCAAGCAGTTTTCTTAGGTTCGTCGCAGATTTGGGCACATAAAGGCTGCTGTGAACTTCAGGCAGACTCGGACGCGTGGCCGCATGCCGCCATGCGCTTTCATCCCGAGGTGTAAGCTCACTCGTCCCCATACAGCCCCTGCATCCTTAGCACAAGTATACCCTGAGATGTAAACCATAGTTAAGTTACCAAAGCGGCAAGATTTCACCGGCTGATTGAGCCTTGTGGTCTGTAAAAAGGTTGTTGCTATCGCTTGGAAGGAGTACTGGCAACCCAGATCTTGGAAGCCGCTGCCGCGCCCAGTGACACTTCCCCCGCCTGCGTTCGGAGGCTCAGCGTGTCGTCGTAGTTCGTGTGTTGAAGTTCGATCCGGGAGCCGGGCCGAATTCCGCGAGACTCCAACAATTCCAGCAGCCTGCGATCACGTTCGTAAATTCCGCTGACCTGATAGGTTTTCCCTGGATCAGCTTGCGAGAGTAGCGTCAGTCCGCGTCGTCGCCGGCTTGTTGGACTTTCCAGTTCGCTCAGATTGCCGTGAGGGCAGGCTCCGCCGCGCCCCAACTTTGAAAGAAGTTTCGCCTCGAAATCCGGGGACACAGCATGCTCTAGCCTCTCGGCCTCGTCGTGCACTTTCCACCATTCCATACCAAACAGCTCGGACAGCATTCTCTCGATGAGGTGATGGCGCAACGTCAGATGCCTTGCAATCCGCGTTCCCGCTGCAGTCAAACGGACTCTGCCATCGGCCTGCACGCGAACCAGGTTATCTTTCTTCAATCTTCGAAGCGCCATGGTCACTGCCGGCGCAGACACCTTCAACCAATGAGCCAGCGTGGCCGAGATGACCGTCTCTCCCTCGCTCTCGGCCTCTAGGATAGCCTTGAGGTAGTCCTCTTTCGACACAGTGATCATGAATGAAAGAATTATAGAGGGCTCGCGGCTAGGTTCTAGCCTTGAGTGACGATTTCGAATTCTTTAGGGCACTTAGCCGTGGCATGCGGCTCCTCCTGTTCTTGTCCCCCACGATAGACAATGAAAAATCTGAAATCTGAGATCTGACATTCTAAAAATCTCCAGCCCTCTCTCAGTTTGACATCACCCTCTCCTGCCCCTAACCTAATTTGTCCATCATGAAAGTTCTGGTCATAGGAAGTGGCGGCAGAGAGCACGCGCTTGTGTGGAAACTGCGTCAATCGCCTCGCGTACACCAGATTGTTTGCGCGCCTGGCAATGGCGGGATCGCTGCTGATGCCACTTGTCTGCCGGTTGATGTGAAAAGCCTGGATTCTCTTGTTGCGGTTGCGAATCGAATCCAGCCCGATCTCACCATCATCGGACCGGAACTGCCTCTGACGCTTGGTGTGGTCGATGAGTTTACCCGACGTGGATGGCGTACGTTCGGTCCGACCAAAGCGGCCGCACAGCTTGAATCCAGCAAAAGTTTTGCCAAGGAATTCATGCAGCGGCACCACATCCCGACCGCGCATTACATGATTTGCCACTCGGTTGAAGAAGTCCGTGCTGCGCTTCCACACTTTCATACCCCGATCGTTGTAAAAGCCGATGGCCTTGCTGCCGGCAAAGGTGTTGTCATCGCCAAAACGAAAGAAGAGGCCGCCAGCACTGCGACTGAAATGCTCAGTGGCCGAATGCTAGGCGATGCGGGCGCATGTGTGGTTCTTGAGGAGTGCCTCAAAGGGGAAGAGTTGTCATTTTTGGTTGTAAGTGACGGCGTGCGCATTGCCCCGCTTGTCGGCGCACAAGATCACAAACGCGTCGGCGACGGCGATACCGGTCCCAACACTGGAGGGATGGGTGCATACTCCACCCCGACGATTGTCGACGATCAGATGCGCGCATGGCTCGTCAATCACATTGCGAAACCAGTCATTGATGGCATGAAAGCGGAAGGAGCGGAGTACAAAGGCGTTTTGTATTGTGGGCTGATGATGACCGCGCGTGGACCGATGGTGCTCGAGTTCAACTGCCGATTCGGCGACCCCGAAACTCAAGCCATTCTCGTTCGATTGGAAAGCGACTTGGTGGAAGCGCTGGAAGCGTCGATCGACGGTCGCACGAGCGATGGCGATTTCCGCTGGAGTTCGGAATCTTCCGTCTGTGTCGTGCTTGCTTCCGGAGGTTATCCGGGAACATTCGAGGCCGGCAAAAAAATCCTTGGCCTGGATGATGCGGGCAAAGTACCAGGCGTGACTGTTTTTCATGCTGCAACTTCGGTTCGCGATGACACGTTTTTCACCTCCGGAGGTCGCGTCTTGGGCGTGACGGCCCACGCTCCGCAACTAAAGGATGCGGTCGAGCGCGCCTATGAATCGGCCGCTCGCATTCAGTTTGATGGAATGCATTATCGAAAAGACATCGCTGCGCGCGCCATAAAAACCTAGCCACGAAGACTCTACTATTCTGTAAAATCGCACGTTCACCTTAGAAAATTAAACTGGTCTTAGGGAAAATTATGAAAAATGCACTTGTTTCGATTGTGATGGGAAGCGACTCCGATCTGGAAATCATGCGGGAAGCCGGAAAAGCCCTCGACGACTTCGGAATCGCTTACGAAATCGATGTTACTTCAGCGCATCGCTCGCCCGATCGTACCGGCGAATTTGCTCGTGGCGCTGCTGCTCGTGGAATTCGCGTCATCATCGCGGGCGCAGGCGGCGCAGCGCATCTCGCGGGTGTGATAGCGGCTCACACAACTTTGCCTGTAATCGGCGTACCGATACCATCAACGTCTCTGCAGGGAATGGATTCATTGCTCGCGACCGTCCAGATGCCGGCTGGCATTCCGGTCGCCACGGTCGCTATCGGCAAACCGGGCGCGACCAACGCAGGGATTCTCGCCGCGCAGATGATCGCGCTCGCCGATGCGTCTGTTGCCAAAAAACTCGACGCACACAAGGAAAAGTTGGCGCGTGGCGTCGCCGAAAAATCGAAGAAGCTGCAGGAAAGCTTGAAAGAGTAGGCCGCGTCAGTTAGTGCCGACTGCTTGGTGGAACTCTCCTTCGGGGAAGTTGATGCGGCTCATCAGATCTTGGAAACGCGGGTCAGATCGCAGATTATCTATCCTGAGATCAGCTCTCAAAAAGTAGGAAAGGTCTGAGGATCTTTCCTGGTACGCCTTTTCAAGGTATTCGAAAGCCTTGTCTTTAGCTCCCAATCCGGCATAAATTGTCGCGATCATATAGGGAGAAGCATAGCTAGTTTCCGATTGGCGGAGAAAGCGGTGAAGAATCTCCGCCGCCTCTGCCTTTCTGCCAATAGCCGTATATGCGTGCGCCAAAGCAGCAGTGGGATCTGAATCGCCTTGCGATAACTCCACAGCCTTCTGATACTCAGAAATCGCCTCTAGCGTCTGTCCTGAACCTTGATATCCGACTCCGAGCCAGTTGTGAGCGCGCCAGTCATTGGAATTCTCGGTTAAGAACGCTCTGCTTGTCTCAACCAATGCTTTGTAATTGCGACGATGATAGTGGATGACGGACTCGCCCACGAATGGCTCCGACCGAATGGGGTCGAGTTCGCGGGTAGCAGCCATCTTGGCCTGTGCCTCAGCGAATCGACCATTCACCGCACTGTAAACACCGTACTGGAAATGCGAACGACTATTGTTTGGACAGAGTTCAAGAGCACGCCGGTATTCCTTCTCGGCTTTTTCCCAGTCCCAGTCATATTGAAAACTTATGCGCGCCAGTACGCCATGCGCTTCACAATCCTCGTCATCCAACTCCAGTGCCTTGTGAATCGCTTCTTTTGCCGACGGAAAAGCTTCTCGTGCCGACTGCCACCGTTGTGCTCCAAGTAGGACGCGGGTTATTGCCAGCCACGTATATGCCTGCGCAAAATTAGGATCTTTCTCGATGGACTTTAGAAGATAGTTTTCCGCGGTCTTGATTCCTTGATAGCCACTAAGATCGACACGGGTTGCAGTCAGATAAGCCTGGTACGCTTCTGGATCGACCTTGGGAGCGCCGCGAAGCCGCGCCTTTTGTTGCGGAGTTAGCGTGATCCGAACCTTTGCTGATATGGACTCCGCTACTTCGCGTTGAATTTTTAAGATATCGCCCAAATCACCCTCGTACGTCTCAACCATCAAATTCTGATCCGTCGACGCATCAATCATGTGAGTCGCGATCCGCACGCGGTTACCCGCCCGCAATACAGATCCTTCCATCACGGCATCCACGTTCAGTTCTCGCCCGATCTGCGGCAAGGTCTTATTTTTTTCTCCTTTGTATTGCATCACTGAGGTTCGCGAGATGACTTTCAGCGGGCCAATTCGTGAAAGTTCCGTAATCAACTGCTCCGTCATGCCATCAACAAAATTCTCCTGCTCTTTATCGCCGGTTAAATTGACGAGTGGGAGTACCGCGATAGAGTTGATCTGCGGCTGAAGGTTCGGCGGGACAAGTCCTGCGTGCCGCAGAATATCGCCACCCCAGGCGAGAAATGCTAATGCAATCAACAACACTGCTGCCACAACAGACGACACCCATAATCGTGTAGCCCTGGCGGATGATCTTGATTCAATGCCTTCTACAACCGATGCAGTGATGAAACGGTATCCATGGCGTGGCAGAGTTTGAATGAATCGGGGATTCTCTGCTGAGTCGTCGAGAGCATCGCGCAAGCGCCTTACCGCGGCGTTCAACCCATGATCGAAGTCTACGAAGGTGTCGGTTGGCCACAGTTCGCGTCGTAATTCTTCTCGCGTGACGACAGTCCCTGCGCGGCGAAGGAGAATGATCAGGACTCGAAAGGGCTGATCTTGGAGTTTGATCTTGGCACCGTTCTTGCGTAACTCCCCTGCGCGAAGATCAACTTCGAAAAGGCCAAAGCTAATGATCTGCGGCTGGTCGGATTCTCGCACCATGCCCCATCCTCTGGCGGAGGAGTGTAGCACCATGGCTGGTCAACTGCTTACGGCTTCATTGGGGAGTTTAGGTGACGTCTACCGCGCTTCTGGCACGTAATAAAAAGCTACCGCCATGATGATGTACACCGCCAACAACTGGACGCCTTCAAACCACGTCGTCTCGCCGTCGGACGAAATCATATCCATGATGATCACGGCCAGCGCGATGCCGATCATCTCGAGTGGCACAAACAGCAGCGACATCGGTTTGTGAATCATCAAGGAATAGAACACGAGGATCGGCGCAACGAGCAGCGCGATCTGCACGCTCGACCCCATTGCGATGCCGAGCGTAAGGTCCATCTTGTCTTCGGCTGCGAAGAATACAGCCGACGCATGTTCGGCGGCATTGCCGATAATCGCAATCACAACCACGCCCAGAAAAAGTTCAGAAAGCCCAAGCGCCTGCTTGGTCGCATCGATCTGGGCAACCAGCAATTCGCTCAGAATCCCGATGAGAACGGTCGCGAGCCCGAGGGAAAGCAATGATGCCGCTACAGATCGCTCGGAAACTTCTGATTGCTTGCGCTCGTCGGCGTGGGTGCCGAAAGAAAAAACTAGATTTAGTAGATACACAACAATGAGCACGCCACTGGTCCAAAGACTCATCTTCTCGATCAGTTGATCGTGCTCGCGCAGTTGGCCGAAAATGCTCCAGGCGAACACGGCCGGGATCACCAGAGCCACCACTCCAATAAACATCGTCGTCGAATTGACAGCCGCTGCTTGCCGCGAAAATTTCTGACGCTCGCGGCCCCAGCCACCGACTAGAACACTCAATCCGAGAACCAGCAAGATATTGCCGATGATGCTTCCCGAGAGCGACGCTTTCACCACTTCCGTATGTCCCGCACGCAAAGCGAAAATGGCGATGATCAGTTCGGTTGCATTACCCATCGTGGCATTCAACAATCCGCCAAGGCCTTGGCCGAGATGGGATGCAAGATCGTCCGTCGCTTCACCGAGAACACCCGCGAGCGGAATAATTCCGAGAGCGGCGACTCCAAAAATAATCAGCGGAGATGGTTTCCAGACATAGCCCAGTACCAGCGCTACCGGAACAAAGATCAGCAACCAGTTCAGCAGGAGGTGTTCGGTCTTCAGTGGGAACCGTTCCCACCACGAAGGCGCTACGGATGTATGAATGCGCTTGGCCAAAGCCGCTACAGTTTAAGGCCTTTGAGGTATTCGCGGAATGGTCCGCCCAGGTCGTCGCGTTTCAATGCGTATTCCACTGTAGCTTTCAAAAACCCAAGCTTGTCTCCCGTGTCATGCCGGCGACCTTCGTACACATAGGCATACATCTTTTCTTTCTTCAGAAGCAGTCGCATGCCGTCGGTGAGTTGCAGTTCTCCGCCGCTGCCGGTGGGAGTTTCCGCGAGAACATCAAAAATCGCTGGCGTCAGTACGTATCGACCAATGATCGCTAGATTCGAAGGCGCTTCTTCCAGCGGTGGTTTCTCCACCATGTTCTTGATCTCGAACAGCCGCCCGTTGAATCGCCCATCAGCGGGTTTCACGTCCATCACGCCGTAAGCGGAGATTGCTTTGCCTTCCACTATCTGCGTAGCGATGACCGAACTTTGCGTTTGATCGAAGACGTCGATCATCTGTTTCAGCACCGGCGGATCGGCATCGATCACGTCATCGGCAAGAAGCACCGCGAACGGTTCATTGCCGACCAGTTCACGGGCCTGGAAAACTGCATGGCCGAGTCCGAGCGCTTCCTTTTGCCGAACATATGCGACGTGCATCATGTCGGAGATCTGTCGCACAATTGCGAGGAGATCAGTTTTCTTGCGTTCCTCGAGCATCTTCTCGAGTTCGTAACTGACATCGAAATGGTCTTCGATGGCCTGTTTGCCGCGGCCCGTTACGATCACAATCTGATCGCAGCCTGCAATCATGGCTTCTTCGACGCCATATTGGATGATGGGCTTGTCGACTAGCGGCAGCATCTCTTTCGGCTGGGCTTTAGTGGCGGGAAGAAAACGGGTTCCTAAACCTGCAGCAGGAAATACAGCTTTGCGGACTCTCATTGGCATGAACTATCTACCGGTCCTTTGTCGTCGATGCTTTGTCGGTTAGCGCCGTGTCATTGTACTGGTTGGTACTGCGTTGTCTAGGATTCCTGTGCCACACGTTCGTTCGTCCCGAGTTCTTCGAGCAAGTCGCGAAGAGTCTGCAAAATACCATCCGCGGTGTTTGTCTTGATCGAAAACTTCAAAGTGCCATCCGGTGTGAACTGCGTCCCTTTCTGCGATGCGACAAAACGCGCCAACTTTCCGGGATCGATGTTTGCTTTCTCCTGAAATTTGACATTCACCAAATCCCGCTTTCTTTCGATCTGAAGCACACCGATCTCCAGGCACAGCAGCTTCAACTTCGCATAGCTCAATAGATTCTGTACGGCACTCGGTGGTTCACCATAGCGGTCTTTCAGTTCCGAATTCACATCTTTCAGTTGCGATTCGGTTTCTACTCCGGCAACGCGCTTGTACATCCGCAAACGCTGATTTTCTTCGGGGATGTAGCTTGATGGGATCCGGATGTTGACCCCAAGGTTCAGCTGAATCTCGGCCGCTTCCGGTGCCGCCTCACCCTTCATCTCGCGGACTGCCCGATCGAGCATCTGCGTGTACAACTCGAATCCGACAGCCTCGATATGCCCGCTCTGTTCTCCACCGAGCAGGTTCCCGGCGCCTCTCAACTCGAGATCCAGTGCCGCGATCTTGAAGCCCGCACCCAAATCTGAGAATTCCTTCAAGGCAGCGAGCCGACGCCGCGCGATCGGCGTGAGCTCAATTTCGGCGGGTAGCAGCAAATACGCATAGGCTCGGCGATCCGAGCGCCCTACACGTCCGCGCAGTTGATAGAGCTCCGATAATCCTAATCGGTCTGCCCGATTGATCAGAATCGTGTTGCAGAGCGGAATATCAAGTCCATTTTCGATGATGGTTGTCGCGACCAGAATGTCGGCCTCGTGACGCATAAACTTCAGCATCACTTTTTCGAGTTCGCCTTCCGACATCTGACCATGGCCCACGATAATGCGTGCGCGCGGGGCCATCGTTTGCAGCTTGGCCGCAATTTCCCAAATCGTGTCGACGCGGTTGTGAACAAAATAGATCTGGCCTTGGCGATCTAATTCAGCATCGATCGCAGATTGAATCAGCTTTTCATCCCATCCGGCGACGACGGTTTGAATCGCCAGGCGATCTTTCGGCGGTGTTTCGATCACGCTCATGTCGCGCAGCCCAACCATGGACATGTGCAGCGTCCGAGGAATCGGCGTCGCTGACATCGTGAGCACGTCGACCTGCTTCCGAATCTGCTTCAGGCGTTCCTTGTGACGCACGCCAAAGCGTTGCTCTTCATCAACAACGAGCAAGCCGAGATCCGAAAACTTCACGTCTTTCGATAACAGACGATGCGTACCAATCAGAATGTCAATCTTTCCCGCTTCCATTCTTTGCAGAATTTCTTTCTGCTGTTTTGCATTGCGGAACCGGCTGATCATCTCGATCTGTACGGGAAATGCGGCGAATCGTTGTTTGAAAGTCTCGAAATGTTGAAACGCCAGCACTGTTGTTGGAGCTAGTACGGCTACCTGCTTGTTATCCGTGATTGCTTTGAAGGCTGCTCGCATGGCGACTTCCGTCTTACCGTAACCAACATCGCCGCAGAGAAGGCGATCCATCGGCCGCCCAGATTCCATGTCCCGCTTCACATCCACGATTGCGAGATCTTGGTCTTCTGTCTCGCTGTACTCGAATGCATCTTCGAACTCGCGCATGAACTGCGTGTCCGGGGGAAACGCGTGGCCTTCGGCTGCTTGCCGCTCAGCGTAGAGCTTCAGCAACTCTTCGGTCATGTCCTTCATCGCCTTGCGTACGCGCGCTTTGGTTTTCGCCCACGCGGCCGTGCCAAGGTGATTCAGGACTGGCTTTGCTCCCTCTGCAGAGCGGTATTTCTGAACGAGATCGAGCCGCGTCAGCGGGACGTACAAACGCGCGGCATCTGCATACTCGAGCAGCATGAATTCCGCGACGCCGTCGCCCTGATTGATTTCCTTCAGCCCCTGGTACTGTCCAATGCCGTGTTCGACGTGAACGACATAATCCCCAACCTGGAGATCTCGGAAATCTGAAAGGAAGGCTGCTGTCTTCGACTTTTGCCGCTGCGGTTTGGCGCTGGCCAGTTCTGACTCATCAAAAAGATCGCGAGCACCGAAGATCGCTAATCGGGCTTCCGGCAGAACGACTCCGTCGGGAAGATAGGCTTTCACCAGCGTGCTGGTGAGAACCTCGCCTGCGAAATAGGAAGTCTCGTCAGCATAGCTTTCGCCGCCACGCGTCCGGCTACCCAGCCGGAAGCTGACGTTGTATTCACTAAAGACGTCCGCCAGTCTCTCTATCTCGCCCGTATTCGGCACGACGAAAAGCACCTGCTTGCCTTCGCCAGCCAGCTTTTGCGCTCCCGCTGCGATGTCAGCCACTGATCCGTGAAAACGCTGAGTTGGTTGGGTCAGAAAAGTTGCCGGTTCAATCGTCGACTCAGAACGCGTTAAGGCAAGGTATTCAAGGTCCGCACCAGGCAGCTTCTCAACCCTATCGGCCCAATCCTCAGGAATTACATACAATTCTTCCGGCAGGACAAGCTTGCCGATCTCGCTGCGCTCGTGAGCTTCGAGAACACGCGTCCATACGCGATCCAGCTCGTCTCTTAATGCAGAGGGTTCGTCGAGAATCACCGGCGCGCGTGGCAACATTTCAAAAATTGTGCGGTCTGCTCCTGCGATCGGTGCGTAGAATTCCCACCCGGGGAAAGTAGTCACACCTCCGGAGCGTACCGCTTCCTCCACGACGGACTCGTCCCCGCTAATGCGCCTTCCGGAGAGTCGAACGTGAATCGCTGCCAGCAGCTCATCATTGACCGGAGTTTCGGTTAACGGCAAAAGCACGGCTTCATCGACGGGACTCGACGATCGCTGCGTTCCCGGATCGAACTTCCGGATCGCCTCCACCTCGTCGCCGAAAAATTCGATACGCAACGGACGCTCGGCTTCAGGAGAGTACACATCGAGAATTCCGCCCCGGAGAGCATACTGACCGGGCATTTCGACAACATCTGTGGAAGCGTAGCCGATGGTATTCAGATGACGAAGCACAGCATCGACGTCGATGGCCTCTCCCCGCCGGATCACCCGTCCCAAATCGACGTAGTACTCCGGAGCACGCAATCGAATTGTCGTTGCCGCGACAGGAACCACCAGGATGGAAACCGCTCCGCTGGCAATTTTCCAGAGCGCAGTCGCGCGCTCTTCCTGGATTTCCGGGTGCGGCGAAAGATTCTGAAACGGCAAAACGTCACGTGCCGGCAGGCACACGACCGAATCCGGATCGGCCGCTGTAGTTAGTTCGCAGAAAGCTTTAAGTATCGGAACCAACTCGTCAGCGGCACGATTATCCGGAACGACGACGATAATCGGCCGTTCCGCGGCTCGCCGCCACAAAACAAGTAAGAGTGCCTTTGCTGATTGCGAGAGTCCGGACACACCGATCCGCTTCGTGCTCTCCCGCAGGTGGGAGGCTACACGCAAGAAAGCGGGCAAGGTTTCTACGTCCGCGAAGAGTTCGCGAACGAAGGGAAGAATCATGCACGTTCATTCTAGCGGAGATTCCTGCAGAATCGCGTGTGCGCCAAGCTGGTTTTTTGCGCCGAATGTCTGTTCGCTGTGCGACAGAGGGGGAGTAACAGTTCCCTCGGAACATAAAAAAGCCGGCTCGTGGCCGGCTTCTCTAGCATGAATTGTCCAACGGCAGTTTACCGTCTTTCGTTTTCGTTGCGCTCGTAGCGCTTCTCCCGACTCATCATGATCTGCGGATGCTCGCTGAGAGATTCCCGTACGCCAGGATGTTCCCTCAAAAACGCCTTGAATTCTGGGTGCCGATCCACATAGGAGTCATCTGACGCCAGCCGTGGATTTTTTCTCAAGTCGTTATCCACTTGGGGGTGCTTATCTAGAAACTTGTCGAGTTCCTGCACCTGCCAATTATTGATATCGCCACCGCGCGCGTCCCAGCGCTGTTCTTGCCGCAGTACCGCACCCGGATTTTGTCGGGCCTGTTCACGAACACGTGGATGTTCGCTCATGAACTTCGCAAGTCCTGGATGGCTTGAAAGATAGTTCTGATCATTCAGCAAAGACGGATTCTGGTGCACGTCTTTGGAAACCTCCGGCGTGCTGTCCAGAAACGCATCGAGTGCGTCGAGATCCGGGTCGCGCATCGTGCGCGCTTCTCTTCGATCCTGTGGTGCCGCTGGTGCGCTCCCGGCGAATGCGACTGTAGCGGGCGCTACCAGCATCGAAACCGATACGGCCCCCGCAAGCAGGTAGCGACGAAGATGTCTTGGAAGAGCAATTTTCTGCATTTCATTTGTCCTTTCGAACGAATGGCAATTTCGATCAAGCACGACAGGTGCCGTGACCCAGATGAAACGCAACTGGCTGATTCTGCAACAATGAGGGCAGGACACCTGAAAGGACGATGTCTTTTCCGTGTAATTTTTCCCGACCAAAAGTTAATCGCGAGCGAGCGGCCTGGTGAGGCATGTTGGCCCACCAGCCCCGTTGATGCAGACCTCATCGCCAGGAAAAGTACTCACCTTGAATCCAGCAGAGCGAAGTCGCTCGTTCGTCTTTGCATTCTCCTGCAAAGCAATCAAGCGTTTGCTACCCAACGAAAGCACATTGCAAGCCAGAGTATCGCGCTCCGAGTCGTCGATATGGATAAAAGAAAATCCTCGAGCGCGCAGAAGTTCAACAGTCTCAACCGTCAGCCATGCGAGGTCCACGAGAATCGTCTCTCGGTCTAAAACGCTCATCAAGGACATCAAATGCAAACACGCGGATGGTCCGGGTCCGTACGGCAATGGCGCTTTGATTACTTCAATCCCATACGGCGCGAGCAGAGCTCGCATTTGTTCAATTCCTGAGCTGTTCGTGCGATAGCCCAGTCCGATCAGCAGAGTCTTCGCATCGAGCCATACCATATCCCCGGCTTCTGTGGTTCCGGGCCCCCGGATTTCGCCTAGTACCTTGATCCCTTGCGCGTCAAAGAACTCTCGTTGCGCATCTGCTTCTGGAATGCGGTTTTGCTTTCCGGGCCTCATCAGGATGATCCCGAAATCAGTGGCGATCGACGCATCGTGTGCGTACGCCGCATCCAGCGTGAGCGTCGGTGATGCAGGCAAAACCGAAACTTCCGCACCGGCCTGGTTCAAAATCTTGCAGAGTTCTTGATGTTGTTTCCGCGCAATCTCAAAATCAGGTGGGTGATGAAAACCAAGTTGCTCAAAGCTGGAGCGACGAGCAGGATCGTTCCATCCGGCGTGTTCAGGAGGGCAAACCAATACGCGTCGTAGGTTATCCACCATCGAATGACCATTGAAGAGTTCGTTTCCCATATTTCCTCTGAACCTGCGAAGGCACAAAGGAATCTAAACTTCTGTTATGGCGAAAGCAATCTGGGAAAACGTCGTCGTGGCCGAGAGCGATCGGACTGTTGAGATTGAAGGCAATCGGTATTTCCCTGTTGATTCAGTCCAGCGTGGATACCTGCGGCCCAGTGAACACCACACCGTGTGTCCATGGAAGGGAACGGCGAGCTACTACCATTTGGAAGCCAATGGAAAGCGGAATGAAAATGCTGCCTGGTACTATCCAGATCCGAAAACAGCTGCTTCACAGATAAAGGACCACATCGCCTTCTGGAAAGGTGTAAAGGTCTTGAAATAGGCCAGAAAAGAAACGGACAGTCCGGAGCCCCCCGAGACTGTCCCGTAGCCCTCCCGGTTAGAAGGGGCAGTGTGATGCCTGCACTCTAACGTTCCTCTGTTGCAGGACTATTGCGGGCAAATGAATTTTTGATGAATGCTCCCCACTGGCACACTCCAACCCCGTTTTGAGTGTGTTTCCCGTCACAACTCATGGTGACTCCGTCCGCTGCGGCTGACCGCTTCCTCGCTGCTATATTGGCTTGATCGGGAGTAGTTGCAGGAGGTCCCTATGGCACGCAAGTTTGAGCAATCGCGCAAACTTCAGAAAAGAGCCGAGCAGCTCATTCCGGGTGGGGTCAATTCCCCGGTACGCGCATTTCGGAGTGTCGGCGGCGATCCGGCATTTATTGTCCGCGGGCAAGGGGCTCATATTTGGGATGCCGATGGAAATGAATATGTCGATTACATCGGTTCGTGGGGGCCACTGATTCTGGGGCACGCCGCCCCGACAGTGGTCGAGGCAGTTATCTCCGCGACTCGCAATGGCACCAGCTTCGGAGCGTCTACTCCTACCGAAGCCGATCTGGCCGAAGTCGTGCTTGCGGCTTATCCATCGATGCAAAAGGTGCGCTTCGTCAGCTCCGGTACTGAGGCCACAATGTCTGCGATTCGCTTGGCCCGTGCCGCAACCAAACGCAAATACATCGTAAAGTTCGAAGGCTGCTACCACGGCCATGCCGATGCGCTTCTCGTGAAAGCCGGTTCCGGTGTTGCAACCCTGGGCATTCCTGGATCAGCAGGCGTCCCTGAGGAATTCACCCAGTTCACCCTTGCGCTGCCTTACAACGACATCGATGCCCTTGAGCAGGCATTCAAAAAATTCCGTCACCAAATCGCCTGCGTCATCGTTGAGCCCGTAGTTGGAAACATGGGCTGCGTTCCTCCTGCACGCGGGTATCTTGAGGCAGTCCGCGCTCTGACGGAGCACGACAAAACGTTACTGATCTTCGACGAAGTCATGACCGGGTTTCGCCTGGCTTTTGGCGGCGCGCAGGAGTTGTACTCCATCCGGCCAGATATCACTACGCTCGGAAAGATCATCGGTGGCGGATTGCCCGTCGGAGCCTACGGCGGCTCGCGCGAAGTGATGGATCTGGTCGCACCGCTCGGCCCCATGTATCAGGCGGGAACTCTTTCAGGAAATCCGCTCGCCATGGCCGCTGGCTACGCGACTTTGCGCCACTTGCGCGAGCACCGGGATATCTACTCCAAGCTCGATAAGCTTTCTGCGGAACTGGTGTCGGGAGTTGCGGCTGCGGCGAAAGAATCCGGTATCGCGATGACTCACAACCGCGTGGGTTCCATGTTCACATGGTTTTTTACCGCCGGTCCGGTCACAGGATGGGAATCGGCCGCGAAGTCTGATACAGAAGCCTTCGGGCGATTTTTCCGAGCCATGTTGGAGAATGGAATATATCTGCCGCCATCGCAGTTCGAAGCGGCATTTATGGGTGCAGCTCATACGGAACACGACATCCAGCAAACGATCGCGTCCGCGAAACAGGCCTTCGCGATGGCGCCGGCCTAATTCGCAGCGCGCTGCTGATCAAGCATTTGCTGAACGGTCACGAACGAGTAGCCTTGTGCATGGAATTTCTTGATGAGTCGCTCTGTTGCTTCGACTGTTCTCGAGCGATCCGCCCCCATCTTCAGGTGACCACCATCGTGAAGAAGGATGACATTGCCGCCTCTCACCCGTCGTGAAACCATGTTTTCAATGTCATCGGCCGACTTCGCATTCCAGTCGTACCCTGTGATGTTCCACATGACAGCTTTCATTGCCATCTCACCGACAATGCGCATGACGGCTGGCCTTCTTCCTCCGAACGGGGGACGGAACAGCATTGCCGGGCTTCCGATTGTTTCCGAAATCGCCGCTTGGCACTCCTCAAGTTCTCGACGGACGCGCTCGGCCGGCTGAAAGATCAGTAGTGGATGATTTTGGGTATGATTCCCGACCACATGTCCAGCTTGAACTAGTTCTCGCACAATGTCTGGCCGCATCCGCACATAACGGCCGATTAGGAAAAACGTGGCTTTCACATTGTGCTTTGCCAGAACATCAAGGAGTTTCAGCGTGTGTGGATCATTCGGGCCGTCATCATAGGTGAGGGCAAGTTGCTCTGAGCTCTGTGGTAACCCGCAGAATGTGCGCCCGTACCATTGTCCCGTGGGCGCCATCGTCTGATAACCGGCTGCAGACGCGGCAGCGGCAACAGTTGCGGCGGCAACGGCAGAGATGATCATCTTGCGCGATTGTAAACGAGAAGGCGTGAAAGGAACGCAGCCGGAAGAGAGTACCGCTGATTGAACGTGACATCACTCGAAGCCGAGCTACAGTCTGACTCCTGGACTGTGAACTTTGAGCTTTGCACTCTGGATACTTTCTTCGGTGTTAACTTTTCCCACAATTGCCAGCCGACGCGAAGCAAGATATTCTGCGTGCTGTCTTCTCCGCGAAACCATGGCCAAGCTTTTCGAGCTTCCCCGTTATATCGCAGTTGAAGGACCTATCCGAGTCGGCAAGAGCACCTTGGCACGCATCCTTTCCGAGCGATTGAATGCGACGCGTGTCATGGAACCGGACCAGAACCTGTTTCTGCCTTCCTTTTATCGCGGGGAGCCCGGGGCTGCATTTCAGGCACAGTTTTCATTCCTGATCCATCGCTTCGAGCAGTTGCGCGCGCTTGACCTCGGTCCGAGTTCTCAGCGCACAATCGTTTCCGACTTCATCTTCGAAAAAGACAAAATCTTTGCGTGTTTGAACCTGAACGATCAGGAACTGGAAACCTACAACCGCTATTACAACTATTTCCGCGACCAGGTCCCCACGCCTGACTTGGTGATTTACCTTCAGGCCTCGACTGACGTTCTGAAGAAGCGATTGAAGAAAAAGAATGCTCCGGGAGAGAAGGCGATCAACGAGGACTATCTTGACGAAGTTGTAAAAGCGTACGAACACTTCTTTTTCCACTACACTTCGTCGGATTTGTTGATCATCAACACGTCCGAAATTGATTTCGTCGATCGCAACGAAGACTTGCAGGAACTGCTCCGCAAAGTTTCCGAGCCCATCAAGGGGACGCAGTACTTCCTTGCCTTGGGCAGCCAGGAAGCCGCCAGCGCGTGACTCGGAATATGCCGTTGCTGAATTCCGAAAGAAACTTCCTGAAATCAGCGACTTACAAACTCTAGAAATTCCCTGACACTCCCCCTACAATAAGCGCATCAAGATGCGAGCAGGCTCTATCCGGCTGGCCGGAAGGGCACTGGAGGAATCATGAGTCTCACCTCAATCGGCGATCCGCGCCGAAAAGTCACCGCTAGCTCACTCCGCGAAAAAAAGCTTCAACACGAACGCATCACTTGTCTGACCGCATATGACTACGCAAGTGCCCGACTAGTAGACGAGGCGGGGATCGACATCGTTCTAGTCGGCGATTCTCTCGCGATGACGATGCTCGGTTATGACAACACGCTCTCGGTCACCATCGACGAGATGCTTCATCACACCCGTGCTGCCCGTCGCGGCGTGAAAGATGCATTGCTGATCGCCGACATGCCCTACGGCTCTTACCACGTCAGCGAAGATGAAGCCGTTCGCAATGCAGCCCGCTTCATCAAGGAAGCCGGCGCTGAAGCCGTAAAAATCGAGGGCGGCGCCAAGCGCTCGCAGTTAATTCACCGCATCATCGATGCCGAAATTCCAGTCGCCGGGCATATCGGCCTTACTCCGCAATCCGTGAACGTTATGGGCGGATACAAAGTTCAGGGCAAGAGCTTGAATGCTATCGAGCAATTGGTCAAAGATGCCGTTGCTTTAGATCGCGCGGGTGTGGCTTGCATCTTCCTTGAAGGCATCCCGCGAGAAGTCGCTGCCCTGATTACCAACGAAGTCGAAACTCCGACAATCGGTATTGGCGCTGGCCCGGATTGCGATGGCCAAGTGCTTGTGTTCCACGATCTTCTGAATCTAACGTTTGGGCCTCCGGCGAAATTCGTTCGCCGTTATGGCGATGCTGCGGCCCTGATCACAAACGCGGCATTGGCTTTCAAGGCTGATGTGGTTTCACATCAATACCCTTCCGATTCCGAGTCGTATCACTTGCCGAAGGAAACTCGCGCTGCATTTGAGACAGTGCTCGAACGCAAGAAGATGATGAGACGGTAAAATCCTGGCGTGAGAACGATCGATCTCAGTGCTGTCATTCTGCTTGGGGCATGTGCGCTTGCGATTGGATGTTCGCCGAAGCCGCAAACGCCACCGAGTCCCTCGCCTGCAGCCGTGTTAGAGGCCATCCCGGCAGTAGATCCTTCGCACTATCAACTAAACCGTGATGCTAAGAATTGGCAGAACCCATATTTGGTTGTGCGGCCGGATGGCATCGGGCTGGTCGACCTGAAGAATAGCGAAATCCTTATTCTGAAGCCCGAACAGGTTCCAGATGCACTTGCGAAATTGCCGCGTTCAGCATGGCCTTACGGCCGAGTCGTGGCGGTTGCCGAAAATTCTAAAAACGATTCCGAACAGGATCACGCACTGATGCGTAAGAATCGCGCGATTCTCGCTGGAACTCTGCAAAGCCTTCAAATCCTCATTCACTGGATTCAATCCTGACTACCGCGACCGCTCCGATGAATATTCACACCACCGTTGATGGCCTTCGATCCGATCTGTGCTCTGCCCGCGCTCAGGGGCGCAGAATCGGTCTTGTGCCAACCATGGGTGCGCTGCATGAAGGACACCTGTCCTTGATGCGGGCCGCTAGGGCAGCGTGCGATTTGGTCGTCGCGACGATTTTCGTCAACCCAACGCAGTTCGGTCCGAACGAAGACCTGTCTAAGTATCCGCGAAGTTTCGAGCACGATTGCGACCTGCTCAAAAAGGAAAACGTCGATCTCGTATTCGCCCCGAGCGTGGACGAAATGTATCCGCAAGGCTCAGTCACATGGGTAACAGTCGAAGGACTGAGCGACAAGCTCGATGGCAAGTCGCGTCCTGGCCATTTTCGCGGCGTGACGACGGTCGTCGCGAAACTCTTCCATATCGTCGAACCCGACACGGCGTTCTTCGGACAAAAAGATGCGGCCCAACTCGCCATCATTCGGCGCATGGTTTGCGATCTTAAATTTCCAATCGAAATTGTCGGCTGCCCGATTGTGCGCGAGCCTGATGGACTCGCTATGAGTTCGCGAAACGTTTATCTGGATCCTGCCCAGCGAAAATCCGCCCTCGTGTTATCTCGATCTCTTCGGCGCGTGGAAGAACGCTTTAAGCATGGGGAACACAATACGCAAGTTCTTGTCGAGGCAGGGAAGGGTGCGTTCTCGGCCGAGCCTGCTGTTCGCTTGGACTATTTGGAGCTAGTGGACCCGCTCTCGCTCGATCCAGTCTCTGAAGTCAAAGAAGGCACATTGGTAACCGTCGCTGCGTACCTGGGATCGACCAGATTGATTGACAATCTGGTTCTGGCATCGTCGTCCAACCCAACATGGCCCGCGTGACAGCAGCCACCAGCCAGTAGCCAGTCGCAGCTATTCTCTGCTAGTGTTTTCAGCGACTTCCCCTGCACCAAGGAGACACCGGGTGATCCACCGCACGCTTGCCGTTCTCGCTTTCGCTCTCGCATCCACTTTCGCATCGGCCCAGCTCGACGACGCAACCAAGCAGCTTTCGCACGACATTTTCAAAGAACTCATCGAAATCAACACGACTGATTCGGTGGGCAACGTCACCACTGCAGCCGAAGCAATGGCCAAACGCCTGCTCGACGCTGGATTTCCCGCGTCCGACATTCAAGTTATCGGACCGAACGACCGCAAGAAGAACATGGTTGCCCGTCTGCATGGCAGCGGCAAGAAAAAACCCGTTCTCCTCATCGGACATCTCGACGTTGTCGAGGCTCTACGCTCTGACTGGACAACAGACCCTTTCCAGTTCGTCGAGAAAGATGGCTACTACTACGGACGCGGTACCACCGACATGAAGCATGGCGACGCAATTATGGTCACCACGCTCATCCGCCTGAAGAAAGAGGGCTTCGTTCCGGATCGCGACATCATCCTCGCGCTCACCGCGGATGAGGAAGGCGGCACTTCCAACGGTGTCGACTGGCTGCTGAAAAATCATCGCGACTTGATCGATGCGGAATACGTTCTGAACCATGACGGTGGCGGCGTAATGATGGAGCACGGCAAGCCGCTGATGATGGACGTGAATGCCACAGAAAAGCTTTACGGGGATTTCGTTCTCACGGCCACGAACCCGGGCGGCCACAGCTCCGTGCCTCGTCCGGAGAACGCGATCTATGAGCTCGCGGATGCGCTGGTAAAGATCCAGAAATTTCAGTTTCCGTTCGAGCTGAACAACATCACTCGCGCCAACTTTGAGCGGCAGTCAAAGTTCACGACCGGCCAACGCGGCACTGACCTGAAAGCGATTCTCAAAAATCCTCCGGATATGGCGGCCGTCGCGCGCCTGTCAAAAGACGCCATCGACAACTCGCTGATGCACACGACCTGCGTAGCGACCCGACTGAACGGTGGTCACGCCAACAACGCCCTTCCGCAGACCGCAACCGCCAACATCAATTGCCGAATCTTGCCGGGACATCCACTGGAGGAAGTTCGCGCTACGCTTGAGAAAGTGGTCGCCGACCCGAAGATCAAAGTGCAGTTCCGCGAAAACAATAACCAATTGATGGATCGCGGGTCCGACCGCCACAGCTATCTGCCGCCCGAGCCGCGCAAGGATGTTTTCGACGCGCTCGATAAAGTGATGGCGCAAATGATGCCCGGCGTTCCCGTCCTGCCGAGCATGAGCACTGGCGCGTCCGACGGCGTGTATACGAACGCGGCTGGCTTACCGACTTACGCCATCGGCGGTGACTACTACGAACGCAGCGATATTCGCGCCCACGGAAAGGATGAGCGCATCGCCATTCCAGCGTTCTACCAGGGCGTAGATTTCTACTATCGATTTCTGAAGACACTCTTGTCGGATCAGCAGTAGACAGTGATCAGCAGTCATCGAATGCTAACGGCTAAATGCTAATTGCTAACTACCAGTTGCTCACCTGAATGCTGGCTGCTGATCGCTGCCCGCTTCTTTCTTGACATTCGCTTTCTTTTCGCCCACAATCGGGCCATGGCGATCACCCGGCGTCAACGCGAAGTGTATGACTTCATCTCGCGCTTCACTACCGAGCACAGTTACTCTCCTTCGTATGACGAAATTCGGGAAGGCTTGAGCTTGAACTCGCTCGCCACCGTGCACAAACACATCTCCAATCTCGAAAAGAAGGGCTTACTCACTCGCGATTACAACCGCAGCCGCTCGATCGACCTTCTGCCACCAAAAGGAAAACTCAAGCAGTCGATGGCCGTGAACACTGGCGTGGTATTGCCGCTTCTCGGCCGAATCGCCGCTGGCCAACCGATTGAGGCGGTGCAGAATCCCGAGACGATCTCGCTTGCGGATTTCGTCCGGTCAAAAGAAGTGTTCGTTCTGGAGGTTCGTGGCAACTCCATGCAGGACGAAGCCATTCTCGATGGGGACTACGTTTTGGTCGAAAAATCGAAGACCGCGCACAATGGCGACATCGTCGTCGCGCTGGTCGATGAAAATGATGCCACCCTGAAGCGCTTCTATCGCGAAGGAGATAACATCCGGCTGCAACCCTCGAATGCAACGATGAAACCGATCATCGTGCCCGCCGCGCTGGTTCAAGTTCAAGGACGGGTGATTGGAGTGCTAAGGAAGTATTGAAGAAAGCAATTAGCATTTAGCCGTTAGCACGCGGCCCATTTCATGACCCTTTTACCCCAGAACTCTCACCTCTAAACCCATCTCTTTTTGTCATTCTGAGCCGCCGAAGGCGAAGCCGAGAGCCTGCCCTGAGCGCAGTCGAAGGGATGTGCGAAGAACCTGCTTTTTTGTCGCGCCACAACGCTCAACGACGAAAGACTAGGTGCTAACAGCTAAATACTCGTTCTTAAAACAAAAACGCCCGAGCTCTCAGCCCGGGCGTCTCAAAATAGCGACTAGCGACCTTTACCCAACATGTTTATCCAGTGCCTGCTGTAATGCTTCTTTCCCACGATAGCCAACCAACTGCTCGACTACCTGTCCACCTTTGAATACCAGCAGCGTCGGAATTCCGGTCACGCGATACCGCATCGGCGTCGCCGGATTGCGATCCACATCCATTTTTGCAATCTTTACTTTGCCCTGGTACTCGGTCGCCAACTCGTCAACGATCGGCGCGATCGCGCGGCATGGGCCGCACCAGGTTGCCCAAAAATCTACTAGGACGGGCTTGTCCGATTTCAATACGTCCGCGTCAAAATTCGCGTCCGTCGCTTCCATAATTGCGTTGCTTGCCATTGTTCCTCCAGATACCTTTCCGGCTCCACTGCACGACTGCCGGTTGTGGTACCGGTTGATAATTGCGCCTGCCTCAGCGGGCGATGAATTTTATCACTTCACTTAGATGCGAAACTGTGATGGAAGTCGCAAGTGGCCTGACGCTTCCCATGTCCAATTCCGGGTTTCAATTAAGAGCTTTTCGAAATTGGCCGCAGAAGACGGTGCAACTTGCCAAAGAATTTATTGTAGGTCCCACAGGGAGAACTGAACTGAAAACTGACATCTGAGAACCGAGAACTGAACAAAAAAAGCGCTCTGAACTTTCGTTCAGAGCGCCTCGGCAGCCCTCCCCCAGAACTGCCAAACCACGAGTGGATAGTACGTCCACTACCCTTCACTGTAAATGTCACTTTGGTAATAAGTCCTTTAGTTTGTGGTAATCACGGACGATTGACTTCGGTAACTAAGGACAGATCCCGCGCCCGGCGCGGCATTCGCTCTACTTCGCTGAGAGCAAGAGAGAAAACCCATTAAACACGTATTCCCGCCGACCCTCGGTTACCCTCGGCGTGACTTTCCCTGATTTCACTTTTTCCAAAGCAGCCTCAAGCGCCCTCAGGTCGGACGGCCTCGCGACTGGCACATTGTGAGCCGGTAAAACCAGGTTCAACTGGGAAGAAAGCTCCACGACATGGGCAACCGAGCGGGTGAATGCGGCCAAATCCGTTTCCGGGACGAACAGATAAATCGGACCCGCATAGTAGGTGTCACCAACAAACAGCAAGCCATTCTTACGATCAAGCAAGGCCATCGCGTCCGGTGCATGTCCGGGTGTAAAAATCACCTCGAGCACACGTCCTCCGAGATCGATCCGCTCACCATCGTGCAACACATGTGTGATCTTCCACGGCCGAATTTTGATTTTGCTTGGGTCCACTCCCTTCGGCAACTCTCGGCAAACGCGATCTGGAATCAGAAGATCGCGTGAATACTCATTCACTTCCCCCTTCGCATTTTTTTGTGAGTACTCGATGTCCTCGCCGTATATCTCCTGAAAGTCCGCGTTTCCGCCGACATGATCGAAATGCGTGTGCGAGTTCATGACGATCACGGGCAGTTGGGTCAAGCTTTCGACTACAGATTTGATATTGCCGACACCCAATCCTGTGTCAAACAATACGGCGCGTTTCTCTCCGGCAATGAGATAGGAGATAACTTCTTCTTCCTGATGCGGCTCATAAATCGCGAACACACCTGTGCGAATTCGATAAACCTCGAACCACGGATCTGGCGACGACACTCGCTCAAGTTTCTTGTATTCCGGACGAGGCAGCTTGTCGCACCACTTGGGATTAAGAGGCTCCGCGGCCTGTTGCGCATGAAGAGCGCAAGCGACGGCAAACAGAAGGGTGCCAACTAGACGAGGTGTGCGCATTCTTGAAACGAAAATGTGAAGAGTCACTAAAAGTCAACCGTCGCTCGTTGATCGCTCACTGCGAGCGCGACCATCTCTTTCCACCATCGGACGTGGTCCATCGCTCTTGTCCCGCGAAAACCGTTCCGTGCTGCAAATCGTCGAACTGAATTCTGCTGATATCGGAAGTAAGCGTCTGGGCACCGTCCGTCGGCGTCACCTTATTCCATTGCGCGCCGCCATTCGTCGAGTGATAGAGCGCGCCTCCATTTCCTCCGGCCCACACCGAGTTCCCGCTACTGGCAACCACGGTGAACTTAGTCCGAGAGTCGATTGCAACCGGTTGCCACTTCTTGCCACCGTCGAAAGACCTCGAAACAATACCCGCTGCGTTCACATTCCACATCGCAACAACTAACTTCGCGAATGTACCTTCGGTAGCTTGCAAATTTTGATCCGTCGATACCTCTGTGGCCGCGGCACTGACTTCCACTGTCTCCGATGCCTTGCCGACTGCGGTTCCTTCATCCTGCTTTTCCGCCCGTAACTCGGCGGGAGCCTTCGCCGTCTGAACCGGCGCAGGCGCTGCCGGGGCAGCCGCAACCGCATTCGCAGTTTTCTTGTCGGCAAGCCGTACTCCGCTCTGGTCTTTTTCGTTCTCAACATCGGATGAGGGAAGCGCACCGCCCGCCACTACAGATTTTTCTTGCGCTTGTGCTTCGCCCTTCTTCGGTCCACCTTGCGCAACAGCCGCATCCTCCACCTTCTCGCGCATCGATGGCGCATCCACACGCTTCGTTTTCGCAAGATCATCTCTCGATTTCGCCTCATCGCTCAATGCGATGGATGAAGGCGCGCCACCCTTTAACATCTCTTTGTTCGCTACTACACGCCCTTCTGCCAGTGACCGGTTCGGCTTCGCCGACGGAGCAATCGACGGCGACCGAGCCAGGAGCCGATCCTCAACTTTCACCTTTCGATCTGCAGAGTCTGTTTCGTAGTTTTCTTTTGCTGAATTTTTCGCGCTCTCCGCCTGCGCAGGTACAGTTGCCGTCGCAGTCACCGACGGCTGAGCGTCTGATGTCGCCCCTTTGATCTCTTGCTGTTTGATACTGCCCGATTGATACAACACAGCCGCTCCAACAATCACTACGCACGCTGCGGCGGCTCCCCACCTCAGGACGGGCCAGCGAACCCATGACGTCGCTGGCACATCCCTCCGAACTTCAGTTGCACTTACTTCAGGTTCGGCCTCCGCCGCCAATGCGAGCACCTCACGGCACTCCGAACACGTCGCCAAATGCGCAAGCACTGATGTTTGCTCGCGTTCGCTAAGCGACTTTTCCGCAAAGGCAGCCAGCACATCCGCCTCCGGATGCGCCGTTACCTCGCCCTTCCGCAATCGCTCTAACACGAATTTAGGAACGTCCGTCATTCAGAACACTTTCAAGTGCCTAGCTACAGAGCCGCCAATCAATCCGATTGTTCACTTCTTCCTTCAGCCTTTCTTTTCTTATAGAACGCTCCGCCACCGGAATCTTGCAGGCGCGCTCGCAGATCCAAAGTCAAGTCGCGCACATCAACTTCCATCGCTTCTTCAGCCTGTCGACGGCTCATTCCACGTTGCGTCAGCCGGCTCAGGATCTGCTTACGCAGTGTCCTCCCAAGCTTTTCGACTTTCCGACTAATGGTAGATTCGTGCACATGCAGCATCCCTGCAATCTGCGCAAGTGTGCGTCCATCCAGATAATAGGCAGCGAGAATGAATCGTTCGTCATCCTGCAAAGCAGCGAGAGCCTCATCCGTAGCTGCACTCAACCTTGGATCAGGCGCTTGCACTTGATCCTTCACTGGAGCAGCCAACTCCGGCACGCTCCGCCGCTGCTCGCCATCGTCTGACTCGGCCGACTCATCGAGACTCACCAGGCGTTTCGTTTTGCGGTAGCGATTAACGAATTCCTGTGCGAGCACAGTTCGCAGCCATCCTTCAAGTGACCCTCGTCCGGTATAGAACGAAAGCTTCGACACTCGCACACCATCGCGCGTATTTAGTCCGTACAACTCTCCGTAAATTGAATCTGCGAGATCCCGCGCCGCGCTGTTCTCACGCGCGATGCGCAGCGCCATGTCGTAAAGTTTTTCTCGATAACGGGTCAGGAAATCTTCCCAGGCTTTTTCATGTCCGGCGACGCATGCATGCGCGAGCACAAGTTCTTCATGATGAAGCCCAGCGCAGAACTGCTGCGTCTCCTCTGCCGAGCTTTCCGCTGGAAGATACTTCTGCGCCACTCCGCGAAGCATGCGCTCAAAGTCTTGCGGAGTTATCTGGTAGCGGTCGGCGGACGTCTGCCCATACCACTCCGCTCCGAGTGCCGGCTCGGAAACCGGTTTCTCGAAAGCCCCGGCAGTTTGTGCAGCCTCAGCCATACCCGAACACCTGCGATGCTACCAATTTTTTGGATGCAAGCCACGCCAATTCGCGCGTTCTCCAACCAGAATGAACGGCTGCATCGACGCAGCCCGGGAGGTGGGTATGGCGTCACGACTCATCGTGTTTTGCGCTGCGGCTTTGGTTGTAGCGGCTGGTTTTGTTGCCCTGCGGCCAGCCGATGCTGGTGAAGTCCCGCTTAGTGGCTACAAGGTCCTGGCACCCATCCACGGCGGGAATCTGACCGTGTTTCCTGTCGTGGCAGCGAAAACGCATGCCACAAACGAATTTCTCACGCTCGACGAAGGTTTGCGCTCAGGCGAAGTGGTCGTGACTGAATCCGGCATGCTTCGCGGCCTTCAGCGCCGGCCCCACACGGGTGTCCGCCCAAGCGTCTGGCATGAACGCGGTGACGATGCGCAGGTCAACCGGCTGGTTTTGGTAAATAATTCCAAGCGTCCACTGCTGCTGCTCGCAGGAGAGATCGTCACCGGCGGCAAGCAAGACCGCGTCATCGGAAAAGATCGAATCGTGCCAGCCGAAAGCGATCCCATCGATCTCGGGGTGTTTTGCGTCGAGCCAGGCCGCTGGGTCGCTACTAGTGAGAAGTTTGGAAACTTCGACACCGCCATGGCTTCACCGAAAGTTCGCGCCGGCGCGATGGCAGATAAGAACCAGCAGAAAGTTTGGGATGAAGTTCGCAGCTCACAGCACGAGATGGCTGCGGTTCTAGGCCGACTCCCTGCTCCTTCTCCGGAGGCGCAGGAAATCGGTCGCACCAGTTCCTACGCCCGCGTCATGCAAAACTCTGAAGTGAAAAAGCAGGTGGACTCAGTCGCCGCGCCGATCGAGCATGAGTACGCAAGCGTGATCCGCCAACTCAAGGATCAGAACGCTGTGGGAGTAGTCGTGGCAGTGAACGGCGAACTCATCTGGGCCGATGTTTTCGCCTCACCCCAGTTGCTCGAAAAATACTGGCCCAAGTTAGTACGCTCCTATGCAGCTGACGCTGTGGTCACTCGGACCTTAAAACGGAAGTTGACGGTCGATGCTGCACAAGACTTCCTTGACCAACTGGAGGGCCGACGCGAAGTTTCCGAAAGCGAACCCGGACTCTTTCGCCAGACCGAAATTTCTGGCGACGGCTATCGTGTCTTTGAATTGACATCCCTCTTGCCCAAGACCGGATTCGACCTGCACATCGCAAAAATGGCCGAGTAGACATCACTCGGCCAGCGTTTTTCTTAGCTTTTTTGGCGCCGCTTACGTTGTCGACTGCGAGAACGAGCGCTGCCCCATCTCCATGGGATAGAGACTGGCGAGACCGGATTCAGAGCTCTGCGCTTGACGCCGATCAATTACACAATCCACCAGGTCAATCAGGTGATCCCAGGCTGCATTCATGATCGGGTGAGTAACCGTAAACAGTGTTTCCATGGGGAGGACCTCCAAAACGGGACTGAATGTACTGTGCATTTTGATGTAATTCCGTTTCCGTACGAATCGGGTTATCGATGTAGACGCGGGTTACTAAAGTTCAGTGACCTTGATTCGCGAGAACATCCTGCCTGAATGCGTTGCTAGAGGTCCGAACCTTCATTCCGGATGGAAGGGATTACCGACTGTTGTACCAGTCGTGCCAGACGGCCGCGTTGTCGGGAAGGTTTTTGCCTGTAATGTCGCGCAAGGCGTGGAAGGTGAAAGCACGCGTCGCTGTATCGAGCGAGGTATCGTCGGCGAACTCTAGCAACTGCGGCACGATGCTCATTCGCTGCTCCTGCTTCAGCATTCCTGATTGCGCCAGACTACACGCTGCACGCTCTCGCACCATCTGGGATGGATCGTCATGCATTGTCTTGAGCAGCGGTTGAAGAGTTTCGTCCGTCCCGACAATAGCTAGACCTTCGACCGCCCAATGCCGCGTCTCAACGTCGTTGTCGTTTAAATGTCCGAGCAGGGATTGCGTCACGCGGGCAGTTTCAACGCCGCGGTTGGCCATGAGCCCGAGCGCCCATAACGCCCAGATACGCGTCGCCCGGTCGCTACTCGCAGCCTGTTGTTCCAGCTGATCAACGCTGGCCCGCGTTTTTTCTAATCCATACGCGGCCAAATCGATTTCAATTGCCGCTGCCCGCACTCGCAGGTCGTTCGAATTGATCGCAGCAATTGCCAACGAATTTAATCGATTGGTCAGCTTGATCTTGCCTCGCCATCCATCGACTCGGGCGGCAATCTCATCGTTCGCCCCCTCGTAATGATTTACAGCACGCTCCAGCAAGAGTTCCGCCTGTTTCTGTGCCGATGAGTTTTCAAGCTTCTCCAGCTCATGTCCTGAAAGCACAGCCGGCGATGCAGGCTCTGGTTTTCCATGAAGTGAAATAAGTTCCTGGAATTGCTCCCATGCGGCGCGGCCCTTCTCCGAGCCAACGAATTGAAATACCAAGGCGCCCACCACGCCGCAAACGATCGCGATCGCGCGTAATCGCCCCACGCGCTGTTTCGGATCGATTGTTTTGGCTGAGATGTCCGTGCCGGGTCCGAGCGAACCGTAATCAGGCGTCGGCTGCAGTCGGGGGTCCTGCTTTGGTGCATCTTGGGACATGTCCACCCCATGAGTCTAAGATGCTTGCGGGACGGGCCAAAGTTACGGTCGTGCCGCCTCCTCGATAGTCTCTGGAGCAAAAGAATCGGCCGAGAGCTGCGCCAGCGCCCTCGGCCGTGCTTTCGCGGCCTACTCACCAACCGCTTCCGCGCGCAAAGACCGGAGGACTTGGCCGAATCACCTAACAGCCTTGAATCCGGGAACGGTAGCCGAGGGGTGGCCCCAACACTCCCAGGCAATCCGGCCGCTCACTGTCCTCCCAACGCCCACGACGTTCAAGGACTAGGTGCCCATGGACAGCCGCGAGCGAAGCGCAAGCCGCGGCGGAAAATGCACATGTCCTCTGCCGGAAGAAAGAGAACCACTTTGAGGGGGGTGGATTCCCCGGCAACTGACCGTGCAAGCTTCGCCGCAGCCTTGCTTTTGATAACCGCGGATCATAGGGAGCGGATTCCAATCTGCGAATGTATTTCGCAAGCTTGTTACGAAATCAGAACAAGTATTTCTCCAGTCCTCTCATCAACTTGTTAGAAATACGCGCGAAGCTTCTAAATCCAGGACCCACTCTTTTGCATGGTGCCGGTATTTCGGCACCTCCCGGTGGCATGCTTTGTTCCGAAAACAGTACAAGGTTCGCGACATTCGCCAACTAACTTGATATGATCCCGGCTTACGGGGCGCAGTTAAGCAAGGGTCATGGCCCAATTGGCAGGACACAAGCTGCGGAGCTTGCGTGAGCAACTTGGATTTACCATGCGCGATGTGGAAAGCGCTGGCGCCGAGTTAGCTACCCGTCACCAAAATGAAGAGTTTGCGGTTCCGCCCAGCCGCCTTTCTGATATCGAAACAAAGGGCGTTGTTCCCAGCATCTTTCGTCTCTACTCCCTTGCAATCATCTATCGACGAGACTTCCGTGAACTGGTTTCGTTTTATGGAATCGACTTGGATCGTGTTGCTCCCGATTTAAATGTCGGGCGACCGCCGAACACCCATACTTCAAACGCAGCGCAAGGTGCCGCAGTTGTTCAAGTTCCTGTTCGCTTCGATCCCAGCTTCGACCTGAGATATAGCGCCAATCTCGGTCGAATGATTGAGCAGTGGGGTTTGGTGCCTCTGTCCTACCTCAGCCACTTTGATCACCGGCGATACACCTATGGCTACGTAGGCCTGGAAGATTTCACGATGTATCCTCTGCTGCCCCCGGGGACATTCCTCCAGATCGATGAAACAAAAAACAAAGTGCAGGATGGCGGCTGGCGGTCGGAATACGAGCGCCCCATTTACTTCGTCGAAACGCGTTCGGGACATACCGCGTGCTGGTGCGCATTGAGCGGGGCAGACATAATTCTGCAACCGCATCCACTCTCCCCAGTCGGTGTGAGGATCCTGAAGCATCCCAGCGAAGCCGAAGTGCTGGGACAAGTTGTGGGAGTCGCTACTCGGATTGGCGAGTCAGGCTTGAAAGCGCGTGAAGGGCAGAGCCAAGATGACGCCGCGCACCAGTTGACTGCTGCACCGGCAAGAGATGCTCTACGTTTCGAAGCAATTGTTCCAAATAAGCGCTCGGTGTAAGTCCGCGCGGGGCGCTCACCGACTCAACTTCCACTAACAACTGTTCCAGCGAAGTCCGCAGAACCCGGGCCACCAGCGCCTGATGTGCTTCTGCCAGCGCTTTCTGCGCGGCTTGTGCCCCATGACGTCGGTCCATTCCCCAATGAAGATAGGCTCCGTCGGCGTTCAAAAGTCCGGCAAGATACTCAAGTCGCGTGAGTGTACCCGCGAGTGAATCAAGTGTGCCGGCCAAATCTTCCTTCGCCGTTTTCAGAGACATTGCCTTGTTACGCTTTCCGAAAACTGAACAAACCGTAGATCCCGCCTGAGTTTAACTCATTCGCAATTAAGACGATAGCAGCTTTTCCAACTTCAACTAGGAGCTTGCTACGTGAAACCGTCTCGTCTGACTGTCGCTGCTATCCTCTTGCTCTTGTCACTGATCGTTCCCTCGGGCATCTTGGCTGATGGTGGCCCCTTACCTCTATGTCCGACCGGCCAGAACTGCCGCGGCTTTGTCGATGCCACTCTTCAACGTTGATCAAGTGCGGCGATCCCCAGTTGTAAGCTAGTGCCAGGAGCTATATAGTCAGCCTGTCCCTAGCTTGAAACATGAGTAATTACGGCTTCTGGTACAACTATCTGTGGATCGCCCCGCACGTCCTCCTGGCAGGCCTTTGTATTCTTCTGCTGCAACGCAAGTTGGCACGTGAGTATCCTGCATTTTTCGCCTACACCGTTTACGAATGTTTTCAATTCATCCTTGGGCTTGCGTTGTATCGATACAAAGGCATCACCGACGATCAGTACATGGAAATCTATCTTATCGGTGCATGCATAAGTTCCCTCCTGCGCTTCGCCATCGTGTATGAAGTTTTTCGCCATCTGTTTCATGATTATCCTGTTCTAAGTACGTTCGGCAAAATCTTATACCGCTGGTCCGCGGCGCTACTCGTTCTTGCGTCTGTGATTCTTATTGCTTGGACGACTCAAGACCTTCAGAATCATGTTTCCATTTGGGTCAACGTGGTAGATCGGATGGTTTGTATTATTCAGTTAGGACTTTTGGTGGTGTTGTTTGGCGCCTCTCGTTTTCTCGGTTTTTCCTGGCGCAACCTGTCATTCGGAATCGCATTAGGCTTAGGCTTGTTTGCGGCTGTCGAATTGGCAGTCACTGCAGTCCGAGCCGCCTACGGCCCCGCCACCATGATCGTGTTTTTTAATTACTTCACCATGGGAACCTATCACGTTTGCGTAATGATTTGGTTGTTCTACGCGTGGGCGCCAGAACGCTACATGACGTTTTCGCCTTTAGCTGTGCGTGAGAACACTCTTGAAGGATGGAATCTTGCACTGAAGAGGGTGATCGAACGATGAACGCCGGATTGATACTCGTGGTTTGCGCCATCTTAGCGTTAGGTTTCCTTTCATGGATGGCGTGGAAAACTCGCAGTCGGCGCAACCTGCGAGATCTTTACGACATCGATCTTCAAGCTTTCGAAAACTTGGCCTGCGCCGATGAAGAGAAATTTCTGAGAACAAGACTTCGCGGAGGCGAGTTCCGCAGAATTCAGCGTGAGAGACTCCGCGCGACAATGGAATATGTTTCGGGGATCGCTCACAACGCCGAGGTTCTTCTGCAAATGGGTTCGTCAGCTCTGCGCGACTCCGATCCTGCAGTCGCGAATGCTGCAAAACACGTAGTCGACGAAGCCAGCAAATTGCGACTCAACGCGCAAGTCGCGCGCGTGAAACTACTGACAGCGATGCTTTGGCCCGGTATACGCATCGAACCGAGTGGAGTACTCGAACCATATCGCAAACTTAAGTCAATCGCCGCAGTGTTGGAAGTGGCTAATTCCCATCTCGGAACTGTCCACGTAGCCTGACCTCTAACTGTCGTCTCTGCCGGGAATGCAACCCTAGTTGACCAATATTCGGCACTGATTCACGACCCCTACTTCAGAAACACTGAGAGAGTCCTTGGTCAGTGGAGAGAGATTTCCATGCGTCGCGTTCCGCAACTAGGCAAATTCTTGAGATATCGGTAGTTTTCACCCGGTAGTTCCTTTCGGTACGAAAGAACGCTCCCTTTGCCATTGCTGGAATCCTTCGTGCGACTCCTTGTCACGTAATTCTTAATTCTTGTTTAGGAGTGTCGCACCCGGCAGCGCAATAAGCGCGAGTGCGGCGGGGCAATCATGTGGCATAAGTTCGTGTTTCTGACTCATATCTCTCTGCTTTTCCTCTTGTTTGCAATTTTCACTTCTGAAGCCGGCGCACAAACGTGGATCAGTTCGGTGAGTGCAACGACGACAACAAACCAGGCAATCGTCCGATGGATTACGGCTGTTCCGGCTGATTCCCAAATCAAATGGGGCAAGACGACGGGTTACGGCAGCCGAAATGGGAGAGATCCGCTACTCCTGACAACCCACGCAATGACCATCAGCGGATTGTCTGCTGGAATGACTTATCACTTCCGTGTGATGTCGACCGACGCTAGTGGCGCGATGGTGACGAGCATGGATTATTCCTTCGGCACCGCCTCCGGGGTGATCGCCGTTTCAGTGACGCCTTTTACTGCGACGATCTCCTCTGGCGGTACACAGCAGTTCACTGCTTCTGTCACGAACTGTGCAGACAAGTCCGTCACCTGGTCGTCAACTACCGGAAGCGTGAACGCTAACGGTCTGTTCACTGCGCCGAACGTCACTGCCGATACAACTGTGACAGTAAAAGCGACGAGCGTCACCGATCCAACAAAATCGGCATCCGCAACAGTCATCGTGAAGGCGCCGGCACCTGCGCTGAGTGTGACTCCCCCAAGCCTGTCTTTCTCGGCACAACAGGGTGGGAGCGACCCGGCCTGGCAAACTGTAGATGTAAGAAACACGGGTGGCGGAACTCTGACCTTCTCAGCCTCAACGGATGCCGCATGGCTCAGAGTTTCTCCAGCGAGTGGCAATGCCCCGGCAACGCTGCAGGTTAACGCCGCGATAGCGGGGTTAGTTCCGGGCACGTACACAGGGCATGTCACGGTAACAGCTCCGGGTGCATCGGGTTCGCCGAAAACAATCAGCGTCTCTTTCTCTGTGACCTCTCCGCCGATTGCTCACTCGGTTGACCTGAACTGGAATGCCAGCACGAGTTCCAACGTGGTGAGCTACAGCGCATATCGGGGGACGAGCAATGGTGGCCCGTACGAACTGTTGGCCAGTGCAATTACCGGATTGAGATACACGGACCGAACTGTCGTCGCGGGCATGAAGTACTACTACGTGGTGACCGCGGTGGACGATTCGGGCCTGGAGAGCGCTTTCTCGAGCGAGGCAGTAGCGACAGTACCCTCGCCCTGAGAATCACGGTGAAGCGTCATTCGCAGGGCTTGCGATTGGCGGGCTGAAATTGATCGAACTGTGCATCCTGCTGACGCTCGTACTTGCCGCGTGGAGTCTTGCCGTACGAGCGTTCACCGCGACAGTAGTAAAGGCCGGTGTGCAGGTCGACCCAGACTTTCGCATCGGGGTTTCCATCATCGGACGGAGCAGCCTGCGCTTTCAGGCCGGCATGCTCGAGTACGTTATCCACGACAGGGAACTTCTGTTCGATCGACGAGCGATAGTAAGTCCAGCCAAATCCGGCGCTGATGGCAATCACAAGAGCGATCGCCCCTTTCTTGAAGAATGAGGGTGTCAGCACCGGAGAAGACGGAGGCGCACCCAGATCACTAGCCGCCTCCCTCGCGAGGAAGCGCAGAGCTTCGCGTTTTCGTTCAGAAAGTGGTTCCTCGGACGTCGATTTGGGCTGGCCACCATCCACATAACTGCGCAGGATCGTTTCAGCAATGCGCGGTGAGAAGAACGTTCTCCCTTCTTGTATTGCGCGGAGCGCCGGCAGCAAGTCCCGTGTAGCGTGGGCTTTCAGAACATATCCGAGCGCTCCGGCGTCAAATGCCGCGCGCGCACCAGCCAGCGAGTCATCCAGGCCCAAAGCGACAACCTTCAAAGTAGAGTGTTTCTCTGCCAGCAGTCGTACTGCTCCAAGCGCGGCAGATGGAGGCAGGTTGCTGTCGACGAACGCGATTTCTGCACGCTGGGCTAAGACCTTATCGATTGCCTCATCACAATTGGCAGCAGAGATGACTTCTGAATCAGGATTTGATGTGATGATGCCAGTCAGCAGTTCGCGGATAATCTCGTCCGGCTCTGCGACCAGAATACGAAGGGCAGCCATACAATTTCTCGAAGTGCGCCCATTATAGGCGAGAGCAGGTGGGCTAGCGAGCGCCCCTTCTGCTGTTCGATTACGCACTAGCCAGAGCCAAAACTAGTCAAGCTCCCATCTCGATCTACGCCTAGTCCGTAACGCGATGGTGCGTCTGTCGGCGGCTCCGTACTCCATCCGATAACTGAAGATCGAGATCGGCGGGAGCATCTTCCATTTCCGCTTGACCTCCACGCAGAAACCCTCGGACTTCGCCAGTCTTCTGATCGCGAATCATCAGAACGGGGTAGCGCTCTGCATCCCACCTGAACTGCATCGAGTGATTGGGAAGTTCGATGGTCTGCACTGCTGTTTCCGCTTGCGGGGCTGCCTCTGACAATTCAGGCGTACTCTCGCGCGTCACGCGTCTCGTCAACTCTTGTCCATCGCGCGTAGCAAGCCGCAACCCGGCCACTGATCTCATCCCCGCAGCCGACAGGGGGAGCACAAACGAGAACAATCGGACGGACTGTCCCTCGGGAAGGTCGTCAATCTGATATGCCTCGAATGATTGTGTGCTTAAGACATTCCCCGCCAGGTCGCGCGCCTCAATCTGATACTGTCCGGGTGTCGGACGTTCTCCCGTGAATCGGGTGCGGAATGCCGGCTCAAGTGTGACCTTCCCATCCTCGATGCGTCCCCAGATGAGCAGGCCATCCTCGGTGGTTGCGTTCGTTACATCGGGAACCACGTCTCCCAGCGAACTCGCCGCTCGAAACGCCAACTCGCCTTTATAGGTGTAGTCGCTGATCCACTGTGTGTTGCAATAACCCATGATGTCGGTGTACGTCGATTCATTCTTCAAGTTGCCGTTCGTCGCGAAAACATCCCAGCCAGGAACACCGATAATTCCCAGGTTGTAAGGATAATTAGGATCAGGATTCGAAGCGCCTCCGCAAGGACTGTGCTCGCGCCCGAAATTGTGGCCCTCTTCATGAGCCAGCACGTATGTTGCGCTTGGAAAAAAGTCCCAACCAATCGCGGCCGGATGCCCCACAAAGCCAAGACCCGCGACGCCGCTCGTGTAGCTCACGTGCACCACGCCGAAGTAATAACGGCTTGTTGCCCCATCCGCCGTTCGTTTTGCGTCCAGTTCGTTCAGCACCGTGCTCCAACCCGTCCCTGAACTGGTAAGGTTAGTCGCACTTGAAGTCATCGTCGATCCCACTGCGATATCGATCGCGTCCGGTACCGGATGCAGTCTTTGCGCTGTATCCAGCCAACTTTCTTTCGTGCGCGTCGCTGACGTGACTGACCCCGTCAGAGAGCCAGTCTTCACCGGTACAAGCGTGATCTTCCATTGTTTGAGAGTCCGCACGTCAAGATTCGCGGTGAAAGAATTGTTCCCCTTGTTCGATTCCTGGATCAATCCGGAAGGATCGACATCCGCGATCACCTGCGTGGAAGGCTGAATCCATGCGGAGGGAACCGCCGCATCCCACGAATTCGACGTGTTCGCATCGATGCTGGTTGGCACCGAAGCCGCAGGCGCATTGATGGTGAGGGTATTAGTAGTCGCGCCCGTGATAAACCGCACTCGCACCTGAGGTGTCACGCTGTTTGGATTGTTCGCTCGCACAAACACCCGCACCCAGGCGCTTCGGTCTTTCACAAGTGGAACAGCTGGAGATGGATAGTTTTGCGTGGCTTGCGTGACATACAGGCCATCAACCGTGAGGTCCAGCGTTCCAGAAGAAGTGTTCACCGTAAAATTGGCAGTAGATGTCGCCGTTCCGCTCGAAGTCGTTACCGTGATCTTGCCCGTCGTGGCTCCCGCAGGGACGGAGGCCGTCACCGAAGTCCCACTGCTCACCGTGAAAGTTGCAGTTGTCCCATTGAACCGAACCGCGCTCGTCGCCGAGAGATTAGTGCCCGTAATCGTTACGGAATCGCCAGCCAGGCCGCTGGTGGGAACGAAACTCGTGATCGATGGAGTCTTCAGAGGCGCTGCAGGGGTCGAGGTGCCGCCACCACCGCCACATGCGACCAGCGCGACTACAAGGACGAATAATGATGTCGATTTAGCGCCGATAAACCGCCGAACAGGGGAATAGTCCCGGGGCATAATGCCTCATTCTTGGTTGCTTCCAAGGATCGTGCAAGAACCGCCGGTTGCTGTACTACCGGCCATCGACGCCTCAGGGAATTGGGGTGTACGGAAAGAATAACTCACAGCGACGATGGGCGTCGGTGGCATGTCCGACAGTTAGGAATGTTCCTTCCAGCCCCGGTCGACCCGTTCAAGAATGGAAGTGGCTTGGAACAAGGTCTCCATTTCCGCTACCTCCAGTAGTTTAAGCTGTGCCGCCAGTGCCGCGACCCTCCGCCTTCGCCCGGCGTGAAGCAGTTTTGTTCCCTTAGCGGTTGGGCGAATCAAAATCCGCCGACCATCCTTCTCATCGCCGACAATCTCAATCAATGCGGCGCGTTGCAGCGCATCCACAATGCGACTCATTGTCGGAGGCTTAACTTGCTCAGCAGCAGCAAGTTGCTTCAGAGACATGGCGCCACCGAACACCAGCACCGAAAGTGCGGACAGGCGCGCCGGGCCTAAACCCGTCGCGCTGTCTTGTCTACGGACGTGGCGCAACAGGTGGATGGCAGCCGAATGCAACCGATCGGCCACGGACTCAGGGTCGTTCGCGATTTTGCTCTTGCTTTCTTTCATGCAATATAGTTAGCTATGCTAACTAATTCGAGGTAAGGAGACAAGCACCATGACTGCCGCAACCGCAACCATCGGAATTTCCAAAATCGGGCAGATCGCCGTTCGCGTTCACGATGTCGACCGGGCGACAGCATTTTATCGGGACGTGCTCGGCCTGTCTTTTTTGTTCTCCACTGGTGCATTGACGTTTTTCAATTGCGGCGGCGTCCGTTTGATGTTGTCGAAAGCCGAAAAACCTGAATTCGATCATCCGGGTTCAATCCTTTACTTCGTGGTTCCCGATATCCACGCCGCCTTTGCGCAAATGAAGAGTGCCGGTGCACGTTTTGAAGATGAGCCTCACCTCATTGCGAAATTGCCCGACCATGATCTGTGGATGACTTTCTTCAAGGATCCTGAAGGCAATACCCTTTCCTTGATGAGCGAAGTCCGTGCCGCGGCATGATGAAGTGGCCATAATCTGATAATTTCGTAATCGGAGCTTTCGACGACGCACAGACCTCCTAGCTCGTCGCTATCGAAACTCCTGAGCTTCAATTCGTTCTGGAGGCCTTATGGAAGGTGTTGCGGGAATCACGATGGGCTCGCGTCGCAATGAAGACATTGCGCTCGATCTGATGAAGTTTGTCGCTATGACAACAGGATACGGAAAAACAAGTTCGTCAGGGGTGGGGTTCCAGGGTGGCGGGGCGGCGTCAAAGCCTGAGGAGTACGCATCCCATTTGCTGGAACTGTACGGCAAATGCATGGCAGCAGTTGAGAAGAAGTAAATAGAGAAAGATGTCTCTCATTCACTTTAGAAAAACAAATAGGCCTCGCGGACATTTGTATCCGAAAACTCATTTTTAGGATTACAATGCCCCACCTTAGGGACGGTGACCCTAACTCAAGTCTGGACGAGGAGGTACCGTGGCCATATCGGTGTTGTCTTCCGCAGAGCGTGTCCGGCAAGCATCAGGCTGGTCGATGATTTGGGGTTTGGCTCTCGTAGTGTTTGGGATGCTGGCAATCTCTTCGCCCGGGATTGCCGCCGTCGCTGTAAGCGTCTTCATTTCTTGGATGATTGTCTTCGCTGGCGTTGTGCACCTGGTGCTCGCCTTCCACGCCCACCGCACCAAAGCGATGATCTGGAAAGCGCTGATAGGCGTGGCCTACATCGGATTCGGCATTTATCTCCTTTCACATCCTCTCTTGAGCGTGGCATCGTTAACGCTCCTGCTGGCGACACTCTTCCTTGTTGAGGGCGTGCTCGACATCATGGTGTGGTGGAAGCTGAGGGGCGCGGAGGGTGCCAACTGGGTACTGATGGATGCCATCGTAACCCTCGTGCTGGGCGGATTGATCTACGCGCACTGGCCATCGAGTTCCATGTGGGCCATTGGAACCTTGGTTGGCGTCAGCATGATTATGAGTGGTCTCTCGCGCATCGGGCTATCGTTCACCTCTAGGCGAGTGAAGCGACAGTCGGGCACTGCAGCATTCGCAAAGGCCGCATAACTGACAGATCAAAGTAAAAAAATTAAGGGACGAGCTTTTGGCTCGTCCCTTAATTTTTGGTAGTTATCGAACCTAGCGGCGGCGTCCCTTCTTGCGCGCTGCCTTCTTTGCGGGACGTTTTGCTTTCTTCGCAGCTTTCTTGGGTGCCTTCTTCTTCGCAGTTTTTTTAGCTGCTTTCTTCTTTGTAGCTTTCTTAGGCGCTTTTTTCTTGGCGGCTTTCTTCTTTGGAGCTTTGCTCGGCGCTTTTCTCTTTGGACCGCCGCCACCAGTGGAATCTGGCGCGGGCTTCTCCTCGCGTGCAGCAGCGGGTGCGGGTTCGGGTTCCGGCTCGGATTCGTCCACGTCCGCTACACCGGATTCTTCTTCCTCTTCTTCTTCGTATTCTTCGTCTTCCTCCAGCGATTCGCCGTAAGCGCCGCTGTCTCCATACTCATCCATTTCGTCATCACGTCCGTAGAGCGTCTCGTCGTAAAAGGTCATCGATCCTCCTGAGGGTTACGGCTGCTCTCCGTGCCAGGGCCGTGGCGAAGAGCACGAGAAAAATAACCATACCACCGAAACAACGTATCCGTTGAAGCGGCGCGGATTATAGCACAGCGATTTCATGCAGGCAGTGCTCTGAAACCGCGCGGAAATTTCCACGCAATGAGTATCGAGAATGCGTTTCGTGCGTCCAATATTCTTGGAATCCGAAACGGTCCTTCCGGCGCAGCACTTCGTGCGATTGTCAGGTAAGATTATGTTTACTTTCCATTGGTCCTAGAGGGGGAAATCAATGAAAAGATGGCTCTTAGCAGCCGTTGCAGTGTTGTTGTGTCTACCGGCATACGGACAGACTTCGACTGGCTCAGCGCAACAAGCGATGCAGTTAATTCAAGGCCCTGCGATCCGCGGTCACATGCGTTTTCTGGCCGATTCGCTACTCGAAGGCCGGGCACCGGGGACACGTGGCTATGACATTGCCGCGCGTTATGTTCAGTCGCGGTTGGAAGGTATGGGCTTACGACCCGCTGGCCTGAACGGATCTTGGTATCAGAACGTGCCTTTGCGGAAATCCGTCGTGAATGCCGCCAAGAGCTCACTCACTCTCCACGTAGACGGCAAAGAAATCACGCTTGCGGAAGGTAAAGACTACGTCTTTTCGCCGCATATGCTCGAGTCTGACAGTGTCATAGACGCACCGGTCGTGTTCGTCGGATTCGGCGTCACCGCTCCTGATCAAAACTATGACGACTACAACGGGGTCGACGTCAAGGGCAAGATCGTAGCGACTCTTTATGGTGCGCCGTCGAAGTTCGAGTCAACCGAACGTGCCTACTATTCCGATGGCCTCGTCAAACAACGAAACGCCGTGGCACATGGCGCCGTTGGAACGATCGGTCTCATGCTGCCCGAGGAATGGAAACGATATTCATGGGACTGGATTCGCCCGCAAATTGAAGCTGGTGATATGAAGTGGCTCGATGCTAAAGCCGTGCCGCACGACACGTTTCGCGAACTAAAGGCCGGTGCTCTTCTTAATAACGACGCTGGAGCGAAGTTATTCATCGGTGCGAAGCACAACCTGCAAGAGGTATCTGAGAAAGCCCGCAAGGGCGAACCGCAGGCGTTTTTACTGGCTGCAACAGCACAAATGCATGTCGTCAGTCAGATCAGTTCACTCGAAAGTCCGAACATTTTGGCGGTCAGGCCTGGTTCTGATCCGACGCTCAAGGACGAGTATGTTATCTACACCGCGCATCTGGATCATCTGGGTATCTGTCCTCCCGTGAATGGCGATAACGTGTGCCACGGAGCGCTCGACAACGCTTCCGGTTCGGCCACCTTGCTTGAAGTTGCTCGCGCGTTTGCCGAAATGCCCAAAGCGCCTCGGCGCAGCGTCATGTTCGTTTTCGTCACCGGAGAAGAGATGGGGCTGCTTGGATCCGATTACTTCGCAGTCAGCCCGACCGTTCCCAGGAAATCCATCGCAGCCAACGTCAATATTGACGAAGCACCCGGCATGTACTACGCCATGAAGGATGTCGTAGCCATGGGCCCCGAGCACTCGAGCTTGCAGAAGATCGTGGAGTCGGCGACGCACGAGCTCGGATACACAATCTCGCCCGATCCTATGCCCGAGGAAGTCGGGTTCATTCGTAGTGACCAGTACTCCTTCGTCCTGCAAGGCATCCCGGCGGTTTACATCGCCGATGGGGTAAAAGCCGAGGATCCGAAGATTGATGGGCTAAACGTTCTCCGGAAATGGCTCACGACGCGTTATCACACTCCCGCCGACAACATGGATCAACCGATTGACTACGAGTCTGGCGCGAAAGGCGCACAGTTGAATTTCCTGATCGGGTATCGGATCGCGGAACAAGCCGCACGGCCGGAATGGAATGCCGGAGATTTCTTCGGGAAGACTTTCGGAGGAAAACAACGAACCGCCACACCTACGGCCGAATAATGAGGATCATCCCCGGACGCAGCGTCGCCACATTCGCATTCGCTCGCTGCAACGCCGTCACGGTGGTGTTGTAAGCAGTGGCGATCGAGTACAGCGTCTCGCCCTGCTTTACTTTGTGATGAACCGAAGCAGCAGAAGCCGTTTCCTCTCTTGGCTGCTTCGGATGTGAGGACTTTGATTTTGTCCGCGCTACCTCGACTTCTCGCGCGGCGGCCGGACTTACTGGAAGGTGAACGTACAGGACCCGGCGACCCTTCAAACTGTCACCTTTAATGTGGTTCCAGCTCCGGATCATCCGTGGAGAAATGCCGAGGTTGTCCGCCACTGACTGAACCGTGTCGCCACTTTTGATCTTGTATCGAGTCGTGCGCCTCGCATACATCATTCCGTCTTCGCCGGCCGGATGCTTGCCGGCTGCGATTGGAATCATCAGCTTTGAGCCTGGCGTCAACTGCTCGGTTTCCATCTCGTTGGCCGTAAAGATTGCCTTAGCTGTCGTCCGATACGTACGGGCGATGCTGGCGATCGTGTCTTCCTGCTGGACCGTGTGATAACGCCACCACGCCCGCATCTCAGGTGGAATGCTTGCAATCGATGACTGAAATTTTCCGCTGGTTCCGGCGGGCAACCGCAAGACGAAAGTGTCGTCCTTCGGCGTTACGTAACGCAGAAGACTCGGATTCAAATCCTGGATGTCGCTGATTGGCGTTTCGACACAATCCGCAACTAGACGAAGGTCCACTGGATAATCGATCTTGACCGTCTCATACGGCACTGGCTTTTCGCGCACAATAGAATCCAAGCCATACTGACTCGGATTCTTTGCCATGATCGTCACGGCCACGATGATGGGAACATAATTTCTCGTTTCTTTCGGCAGCACGTTACGCCGATAGAGTTCCCAGAAATCAGCATACCCAGTGCGTCGAACCGCACTCTGCACTGTTCCTGGCCCGGAGTTGTACGCCGCCATCGCCAGGTACCAGTCGCCGAATTGCCCGTAGAGGTCTCTTAAATGTCGGGCGGCGGCCCGGGTCGCTTTTTCAGGATCTTGCCGCTCGTCCATCCAGAAATTCCGTTCCAGCCCGTACCCTTTTGCCCGGCTCCCCATGAACTGCCACATGCCTCTTGCGCCAGCGCGAGAAAGAGCCAATGGGTGAAATCCTGACTCCGCTTGGGCCAGGTAGATCAAATCCTGCGGCACACCCTCTTCTCTCAAGATGCGCCGGATCATCTCTTCATAACGCCCAGAGCGAGACAACGCATTGGCGATAGTGCTATGCCCGCGCGAAGAGAAGTAGTTGATATAGCTTGCGACCTGGTCGGTCATCATCAGGGGCAGGTCCGATTGCGTGGCGCGGATCTCGGCTTCTGCCTTGGCTTTGATATTCGGATCTACTGGAAACGTAACTTCATTTGCCTCATCGATTGGCGCCGGCTCGGACTGCTGCTCAGCGGCTGGATAAGCTTCTGCAACCGCCGGGGCCGCTTCGAGAGAGTGCAGGCTCTCCAGAATCCGATTGCACTCCTGTTCGAGTCGCGTATCTGAATGGACGTTGAACTTGCTGCTCAACAGCAGGTGAAACGCGCGATCAAAGTTCACCTTCGCCGCATCATGACGTCCCAGGCTCTGATTGCTCAATCCGGCCTGGTATTCCCGTTCTACTTGAGCGAGCAGGTCTTCAATTGCGGTGGCCGCACCCTGCGAATCAAACGCAGGCGCACTTTCCGGCAACACGTGCGGTACCGCTTGCGCATCACTGTACGGCTTTGGAGCTGAACCGGATTGTGCTTGCTGCGACCCCTGAGATGAACCCTGAAGCGTCGGAGCCATTGCATGCGCCGGAAGCACCGAACTCGCCTTCGGAGCGGAGCACGCTACCGACCCGGCCAACAACGCCAGCGCGAACAGGGCAGATCTCAAGCGCAATAACAATTTCATATGAATCAGCGACTTACGTGATTCCAGCCTGTGTAAAACGGGTTCTTGATCCTGAGATGGTACTATCGCGAAAATCGTTGGGTCAATCTACCGAAAGCGTCAAATCTGACATTACTTTCGGAACCGGGCGGCGATATTACCACGGAGCCCCTCCAGCACTGGAACGCTTCCTCGCATCAAACAATAACGAGGTCAAAGCGTGAGATTGCATCTCGATGCCTACCTCTGTACAGTACCAACCCAACGTTTTAGGAGAAATATGAAGAAAGTGTTAGGCAAAACAGCGTTTCTTTTGGCAACGACCCTCGTACTCGGTGGCATGGCATTGTCCCAGGACACAGGGACTCAGGCGCCGCCCGCGACTGGAGAAAAAACAGGGCATCGGCACCATTGGCGAAAAGGTGGGGATGAGAACAAACGCCTGGAACACCTGAGCCACGAACTCAACTTGACCGAAGACCAAAAAACCAAGCTGAAGCCCATCCTCCACAATGAGTGGCAGGAGATGAAACCCGTCCGCGACGACAGCTCACTCTCGAAAGACCAAAAGCGCGACAAGATGAAGTCGATCCATGACAAATATCAAAGCGACATCGCAGGCGTGCTGACACCCGACCAGCAGGAGAAATGGAAGAACATGCAGTCTCACCACCGCGAGCACCATGGGGACCACCACGCGAAGAAAGATGCCTCGCAGAGTTAAAACTCTCTCATGTCTGAACAAGGGCAGCCTTTCGGCTGCCTTTTATTTTGTCCCTCCTCGTACGTTCAGTTTCCTCTAATCCTCTCTCCTTATTCGCCGATGTGACCATTCAAGGGCACAGTTACTCGACACGCAGCACCGTTGAGCATTGCCACAAGAGGAGTGCACATATGTCAGCAAGTCCGAGGATACGAGTGCTGATCGTGGACGATTCGCTCGTGGTTCGACGGGTGTTGAGCGAGGTGTTGACGTCGAATCCCGCGACGGAAGTCGTGGGTACCGCCAGCAGCGGAGAATTGGCCCTCATCCGCATCGAACAATTAAAACCTGACGTCGTCACGCTCGATGTCGAGATGCCTGGAATGGGCGGGCTCAAGGCGCTCGCCGCAATTCGCAAAACTCATCCCAAGTTGCCAGTCATCATGTTCAGCACGCTGACCGAGACTGGTGCGGCCGCCACGATCGAAGCCTTGGCACTCGGAGCTACCGACTACGCGACCAAACCAGTGGCCAGCGGCGGTCTCGCGACAGCTCGCAAGCAGATCGAGGTGGAACTCGTAGGCAAAATTCTGGCGCTTCGTCCGGCATCCGCCCTTGCGAGTCCATCGAGAATTTCTTCGGCCGCCGCGCCGCGCTCGCTTGCGAGGCGGGTCGATGTCGTTGCAATCGGCTGTTCTACCGGCGGCCCTGGCGCCCTCGCGCAGATGATTCCCCAATTGCCCGCAGATTTCCCAGTGCCAGTTGTGATTGTCCAGCACATGCCGCCCTTGTTCACCAAGCTTCTTTCCGAACGACTCAACCTTCTTTCGAAGGTGACGGTTCAGGAGGGCCAGCGCGGTCAAAAACTTCTTCCCCGCCACGTGTTTGTTGCGCCCGGGGACTATCACATGTACATCACCCAATCGAGCAACAATGCGATTCTTGACCTGAATCGGGAGCCACCGGAAAACTCCTGCCGCCCAGCCGTTGACGTGCTGTTTCGCAGCGTAGCACGCGTGTTTGGCCCACACGTTCTGGGAGTGGTTCTGACCGGCATGGGGTCTGATGGCGCGTTAGGCGCAAAAGCCATACGAGACGCAGGCGGACAAGTGATCGTCCAAGACGAAGCCTCTTCCGTTGTTTGGGGCATGCCCGGCGCAGTAGCCGCCGCAGGAATTGCAGATCTGATCCTTCCCATGGGCACTCTCATTCCGGAAATTGTTCGCCGTGTCAGCGCTCACCGAAGCTATGCCGCCGTAGGCGCGAGGTAAAAAAATGTTGCGCTCATCATTCGCCACGCTTCTTCTCTTTGCTGCAACTTCTCTTCTCCAGGCCGCCGAACAGAAGCAAGACTTTCTGAACACGCACATCCGCGTCGTCGCCCTGGAGGGTGCCATGCGGTATGCCTACACCGACACGGCTCCAGGGCACGTCACTCGACGACAACTCGAGTACCGCGGCACAACAACTCTGCGGCTTCAACTTCAGAGATCCGGCGCCACCTATCTGCAAGCTCGCGCCCAGACTGGATCCTTTCAGTCCGCCTTCGACGCAACTGCTATCGGTCTTTCGAGGCAGCGCTCCGCCTTCAACGTCAAATCACTTTATGTTGGCCAGAAAATCGCTTCAGACTTCGAACTCGAAGCCGGTGGAATTGAATTTGAATACGGTGCGGGAACCGAAGCCACTTACGCGGCCAACAGCGGTTGGATGAATGGCTTCCGTTTTCGCTACAACAGCCACGGCGGGTTCTGGAGATCGACAAAATTCAGCATCACTACCGGCTACGTGGGCGACTTCCTGAAGCCTAATTTCTTCTCCCGCGTCGCTAGAATGGGAGACCTCAATTACATCCAAGCATTAGCACAGAAGCCAATCACCGACATCATTGAGGCATCGATCGAATACGATTCCATCGATGGCGTCGGACTGTCGCGTCAAGCCTTGCTCTGGAAGCAAATTCCGGCACGCATCTTCGACGAAGCGCAATTGGAAAGTAACGTTCGCGCCACGGATTATGTCCAGGCGGCATGGGCTGCTACCGCCAAAAAACATTTCTTTCCCCGAATCAAAGCACAGGCAGGCCTTCGCTACACTGATATCCCTCGCGACTATTTCGTTAATCGCCATGGCCGCGTCGTACTTCTCAACAGCAGCGAAATCGGCCTCGGAAAGCGTGGATCACTACTGGCCAGTGCCAAGCCCACTTCTCGCCTGGAAGCTGGCATGCTCGTCTCTCGACGGCTTGATACCGACCCGATCAATCGGCGATGGCGCGCCCTCGGCTATATCAGTTATGACCTTCGCGACGTGGCAAACCTGTTATTGAAGTAGACTTTCCTGGATCGCGAATCCAGCAACGCACATCGCGAATCCAACACGAACATGAAATCGATTCAAGTTCAAAAAACTGGTGGCCCTGAAGCGCTCCAGCTTGTGGAGCTGCCCATCCCTGAACCGAAGCCCAATGAAGCCGTAGTACGTCTCTCCGCTTCCGGCGTGAATTTCATCGACGTCTACTATCGCGAGGGCCGCTATAAAACGAATGTCCCGTTTATCGCAGGCCAGGAAGGCGCTGGTATCGTCACCGCGGTCGGCTCCGAAGTGAAAGACGTCGCGATCGGCGACCGCGTTGCTTACACGATGGTCTTGGGCAGCTATGCCGAATACGCATCGGTTCCTGCCGACAAATTAGTCAAGATCCCCGCCGGCGTGGATGAACGTCAGGCGGCCGCCACCATGCTTCAGGGCATGACCGCTCACTATCTCGCCTATGACACGTTTCCCTTGAAAAAAGGTGACACTGCTCTCGTCCATGCCGCGGCCGGCGGAGTAGGGCTTCTCCTCGTGCAGATGGCTCGTCAGATCGGGGCACGCGTGATTGCCACCGTCTCCACAGCCGAGAAAGCCAAGCTTGCTCGTGATGCTGGCGCCGACGAGGTCATCCTTTATACGCAGCAGGATTTCGAAATCGAAACTAAGCGTCTGACCAAAAATTGCGGAGTGGATGTGGTCTACGACTCAGTCGGCAAAACCACTTTCGAAAAAGGTCTAAATCTTCTTCGCCCGCGCGGGATGATGGCTCTTTTCGGAGGATCAAGTGGCGCGGTACCACCCTTTGACCCCATTATCCTCACTCAGAAAGGTTCGCTTTATCTCACCCGTCCATCGCTCGGCGCCTACATCGCAACGCCGCAGGAGCTTCAGAAACGCGCTGCGGCTGTGTTCAACATGATTCAGTCTGGGAAACTGAAACTGCGCATCGAGCACACCTATCCTTTGATAGAGGCACAGCAGGCTCATCGTGATCTGGAAGGACGGAAAACAACCGGGAAGTTGCTGCTGCTCAACTGAGTCTGCTTTTCGCTCTCCCTCGTTCGGACAACTCGCTCGCCGACCCGTCCCGCACGACGTCCAAAAACGCATGCAGCGCCGGAGAGCGATTGTCCCTTTTCCAGGCCACCACATACTTAACGGATGCCGCGGGAGCACTCAGCGGAATATATGCGATACGATGCGCAAAAACCTTTCGCGCTGACGACGGCAGCAAGGTCACACCCACCCCGGTTTCAACCAGCAAAAGATTGGCCCAGATTGAAGTGGTTTCATGAAGCATCTTCGGTTCGAAGCCTTCTTCTCTGCAGTACGCGATGACCTGATCTCTGTATCCTTGAGCAACTCGAGGGGAAAGTGTAATGAACGGTTCCTCCGCCAGTTCAGCAAGCGCGAGTTCTTTGCGATTAGCCAACGCATGGCCAGTCGGTAGAGCTGCCACGATCGGTTCAGTTAAAACTTCTTCTGTGCTCAAACCATCCGTCCGACTGGGCGGCACCAGGAACCCAACATCGACCGTACCCTCTTTCAATGCTGTCAGCGACCGGGCGCTCAGATAGTCGCGGAATTCCAAGCTCACTTTTGGATATTGCTCTGTGAACACTGGAAGTGACCTTCGCAGGACTGTGGCCATAATGGTGGGTCCGGAACTGATGACGAGCGTACCCGTCTGGCCCTGGCTCAGTAGCGATGCCTGCTCTTCCATGCGCCGCACACGGCTCAGAATGTGCGCCGCCTCTTTCGCGAGGTCCGCGCCTGCGCGTGTGAGTTCCACTTTGTGTTTAGAACGGCTGAATAGTTCCACGCCCAGTTCTTGCTCCAGGCCGCGGATTTGTTGACTTAGTGGCGGTTGCGCGATCCGAAGCTTTTGAGCTGCCCTGCCGAAATTCAACTCCTGTGCCACCGCAAGAAAATACCGAAGATGACGAAGCTCCATATGGGTCGAAAAAGTATATTCGCGCGACAGAATTCTGACTATGACGGAGCTCACATGGATCAACCGGAAAATTTTTGAACACAACTCTGCCCACGCCCTCACCACCCCGAAACATCGTATTCGTCTCACGGTAGAACGAAGAATGTATTGGACGGAGGGCCCACTCGCCAACACAAAATAGATACACACCGTTTCTCGGAGAACCGCTTGCGTATCCTGTGCATTGACGACGATCCAGCCGTCCTCGTACTCCTGCAAGACGTATTAGCTAATTGTGGCCACGAAGCCTTTGCGACCTCCTCCGTCTCTCGCGGCTTGCTCGCCATCGAGAGAAGCGATGTTGATGTCGTGATTCTCGATTACGAGATGAAGGAATTAACGGGTGCCGATGCGGCTCACTTGTTTCGTAAGGTCAGCCCCAACATTCCGATAGTTATGTTCAGCGGCCACTGCCAATCGGGGCACCGGGACATCGCAAGCAACAGCAATCTTTGGGTGGAAAAACCTGATCTGCGGAAACTGCTGACGTATCTGGACGATCGCCAGCGTCAAAATGGGAAACGTGAGAACAAACTGAGCGCTTGCCCTACCTCATGACTCATGCCACTGCACCTGCAATTCAAAAAACTGCTCACCCGATGCGTCGTAGCGAACGTCTGCCCATGCACTTCGCCGTTTTGGTCACCAGCCTCAGTCCGCGCGTCGTCGCTCGTCCGCTTGAGCGGAACACTCCGGTACTGCTGGATCTGATCGTGTCTGGGCGCAGTCGGCGAGCAAGGGTCGTCGATGCGGTCGCCCTCGGAGAAGCGGATGGTTGGCTGCTTGGGTTGGAATTTGATGAACCTGCAAACATTTGGGGCGTCAGCCCATCGCCTCCAAGCTGGCCCAAGTAACCGTGTCCTCTAGACGAACTCTCCAGCGCACCATCACGATACCGGTATGCTCCGATCTCTGGGACGCTATCATCTGAAAAGTGACAAAAGGCGCATACACCGAGCTCCGCCTTCGGAAGAATTCTTTTCGATCCGTGGTCCGATGGATCGCTATCGTTTTCGTTCTTGTGTGGTCGCTTGCTGCGATGTGTCTTCTGGCGGCGCGGTGGATCGCCCCCCCAACAACCGCGGTGCACATCCAGCGCCGCTTCCAGGCGTGGGTTCATCGAAAACCTTACCGCGAACGCTACAAGTTCGTTCCGCTCAACCAAATCCCGCTCGAACTCCAGCATGCTGTCATCGCAGCGGAAGACGCGCGCTTCTACCAGCACCACGGATTCGATTGGCACCAGGTCCAAATCGCCGCCCAAGAAAACTTGGATGGCGGTCGAACTCGCGGTGCGTCCACCATCACGCAACAACTTGTAAAAAACCTGTTCTTCGGAACAGGCCGATCTGTGCTTCGCAAGGGCGCGGAGTTCACACTCGTGCCAGTAGCCGAACTCGTCCTTGGCAAGCGGCGCATTCTGGAGATCTACCTTAATGTCGTCGAATGGGGCCCGGGCATTTACGGCGCAGACTCAGCATGCCGCTATTACAACGGAAACATGCCCCGTAATCTCACCCGCGAGCAGGCAGCACGGCTGGCCGCCATTTTGCCTGCACCATTGAGATGGCGGCCAGAGCGCATGAACAACTACAGCGCGAACATCCTTGAGCGCATGGCCCAGATGGGCTGGTAAATCCGAGAACAATCTCTAAACGATCAATCGCATTCCCGGCGCTCCGTCTTGCGCATACTCATCCGGCTTGTCATCATGGACGCATGCCAACTGTTTTCGAAGCCGCAGGTGGCGACGAAGGTCTGCGACGTCTTGCCGCCGCTTGGCATCGTCGAGTGATGGCCGATGAGGTAGTGGGCCATGCGTTCAGTCACGGATTTCACCCCGATCATGTCGAGCGGCTTGCCTCTTACTGGGCCGAGGCACTCGGCGGCCCCCGCATGTACTCCGCCAACTATGGTGACGAGACCTCCGTCGTCAAAATTCATAGCGGCAAGGGAGAGCACGAAGAGATGAACCGTCGTGCGATTGCGTGCTTCGACCTTGCACTAGCTGATGTGGGACTCGCGAACAATAACGCTCTCAGACAAGTGCTGCACGACTACTTCGCATGGGCCACCACAACAACCATGTCACGCTATCAGCGCTCCGCCGATGATGTCCCCGCCGGTATGAGCATCCCGCAATGGTCATGGGATGGCCTCCAGAAGTAAAACTGCAATTGCATCCCTACCTCAGCGCCTGAGCAGCGGAAACTTTCAGCGGAGGTCCTTACTCCAACCGTTAAACTGCTGCCATCGAGGTGAGCACCGTGCTTCAAATTGATCCCTGGTTATCGCTCGGAGTGTTCTTATCCACAGCCGCAACCGATGCAGTCTATGTAATGTTTAATGCTGCGGTTTCTGCCAAGAAACGAATCCCGGCGGCATCATGGAGCAGCGTGTGGTACCTATTGTCTGCTTTTGCGGTTATCAGCTACACGAAAAACTGGGCTTACGTTGTTTTCGCAGCGGCAGGGTCTTGGGCCGGAGCCTTCGCCTCAATGACGGTTCTGGGCAGATCCTCAAAGATCGTCCTCCCGCGCAACTCCACTGAATAGTCGGCCAATGCGTGCGCTCAGCCCCGAACGCAACAAAGGGAGAGCGTGCGCTCTCCCTTTTTCATTTTCTCTTAAGGAACGATTCAAATCATTGGAACTTGGCTCCGATCAACAGGGGTGAACCGCACGTCGGAGGCAGGTTGAACGGCGCGATCTTGGTCTGCCGAGCCTGCAACGTGTCGCCTGCTTTGACGAAAGGTACGTGATCGCCATCGGTCACGGCCAGATCAATCTTAGCGGTCCGAATTCCCGCCACGAGTGCGACCTTCCCACGTCCGGCGAGTTTCTTGACGCCATCCTGCAGCACACAAAATGCGACCGGTGTGCCGATCGGAAGATTTACGTTTTCCAGTTGCGCGTTGAGCCGGACTGGAGTCGTGCCATTAGCGCGATAGTCTCCGCGCAGCTCTGCGCGAATACCATTGATAATCGCTGAATTGCGAGCCGATAACCGAACCGAAGTCGAGTCCGGAGAGAAGGTTGCCGTGGAATCTTCCGTTTCCTGTGCCCAGAGCCGGCCCGAAGCTGCCAGCATCATTGCCACCACGAATACGAAAGTTGCGAGTTTCATTGCTGTGTGTCTCATTTGTCTGCTCCTGGGAAGTGTGTTTTTTGCTGTCATGGACTGAGACACAGCAGTTTTTCGCAGCGGAACAGAAAAGTTTCCACCACCACACTTTTTTTATAACAGCGAAAAAATTGGAAGCCCCGCGAAATTTCTGTTCCGTACCGAACTCCTCGACTGTCTTATTTAATGAAGAGCTTAAGACGACCTCGAAGATGACGATTTCGGCCCAAATACGCGCTGATCTTCTTCCTGCAACGTTCGCAGGAAGTTCACTGAATGGGAGGACATCGAACCCAGCAGCGAGCTGCCCGACCGCTATAATCGGCACGATGCAGCTTGCTGAGCTCTCGGACGAGGATCTGGTTGCGCGTTTCCGCGAGGCAACTCGGGACGAGCGCGAGCACTGCATCAACGAGCTTTTCCGCAGAAACTATTCACGGGTCTCTCGTTGGTGTCTTCGTTTTGCGTCCGACCGTGACGCAGCTCTTGATTTAGCGCAGGAAGTTTTCGCTCGCGCTTACCAGAATCTCGATTCGTTTCAAGGACAGTCCAAATTTTCCAGTTGGCTTTTCACCATCGCGCGGAATCATTGTCTTAATACGATCCGCGCAAATGCAAGACAAGCTACGGAATTGAAGGCGGAAGTCGAAGAGGATTTTCTGAGCACCATCGTCGATCCCGGCGAGAATCCAGAAGCAACACTGGATCGGCAAAGCACAGCTCGCCAAGTATCTCAATTGCTCACCAGTGCTCTTGACGAAACTGAACGCGTGGTCTTCACGCTGCACTATGGAGAAGACCTTTCGCTCGATGCCATCACACAAGTATTAGGACTTGAGAATGCCAGCGGCGCAAAAGCTTTCATCGTGAGCGCCAAACGCAAATTGTCGCGCTTGATTTCGCAACGAAAGGTTCAGCGCCCATAACCGGCGCTGCGGAGAGATTCCCATGGTAGACCGCGACATATTGAAGTCGGAACTGGCGCCCACGCCCCAGTGCCTCTCGATTGACGAACTCGGCAAGCTTTCTGCTGAGCAAGCCGGTGCTCATCGCCATGTTTCCGTATGCGCACGATGCCAGACCGAGTTAGCTCTACTCCGCGAATTCGAATCGGATAAGCCGATGCCCGGGGAAGGCGCGGCGGTTGCATGGATGAGTGCTCAACTGGAACGGCGTCTTGGCGGAATCAAAAACACGACGGCTGAGACTAACCGGTCGAGGGCCGCATCAATCCAGAGCTCATGGCTTGCGCGTTTGTTTGCAATACCCGGTTTTCGCATCGCGGCTCCAATCGCGGCTGCGGCAATCGTAGCGGCGGCTCTCCTGTGGTTGCGTTCTCCAAGGGAGCCCGAATTGCAGGCAAATCTCGGCTCCGGTCCGACGGTATATCGCTCAACCGAAGTGCAAACGATTGCGCCTATCGGGAACTTGCAGAAAACGCCCGATGCCATGCAATGGAAGGCAGTTGAAAGAGCAGCATCGTACAAAATTCTATTGTCCGAAGTGGATCAAACTGAAGTATGGACAGCGCAAACAAGTGACACTTCTTTGACAATTCCCCGCGCTGTCGTCGCTAAAATGAAAGTTGGTAAGCCCTTCCTCTGGAAGGTTTCGGCGTTGGATACGAATGGCCAGGTCCTCGCCACGTCACAACCTCAGCGGTTCGTTATTGTGCCCGATCAGACGCGCTGAGCATTCAAGAACGCAGAAGGTGAATTAGGAGACCTTATGTACGAGACCGCCCAAATCTCGCGTTCCCACCACGCCTTCAAGTTTTCATTCGTAGTGGCCTTATTGATTTCTTCGCTGACATTCCTAGATGTTGCTGTCGCTCAAACCACGAATACGCTTGGCCTGAAGATCCTGAATGAGAAAGTTCCTGCGGGCGGGATGCTGCAAATGAAGTTGACCGTCACAGAGCCGAAGCCAATCCTGAAAGGAAATCAAAGGCTGAACTTCAGCTCCACGTTTCTTGGCGCGCCAGCTGGGATTCACCTCGACAGTCCGAAGGGCGATGTTAGTGGCGTGATGGTTGTCGGCAATGGGACATCGCAGATGTTCTTCAGCTCTCCCCTGAGTTCCTTCGGAACGAATCTCGATTATCCAATCCTGACTATGGCGATGCCTGTCTTATCCACCGCGGCCGTGGGAAAGAAAGTCACGCTCGCGTTGGATGCCGTCAACTCCTCATGGCTTGATCCATCCTCTACTGCTTATCCGCTTGAATTGAAGTCTGGAGTTCTGACTGTAGGCGGCTCGATCTCTGTCTCAAACATTGTTCCGGGATCCGGTGTAGTCCCGGCTGGCACGCCGATCACAATTACTGGCGTCGGATTTCAGCCGGATGTAGTAGTGAATGTGAACAATGCAACGGTGAGCTCATTGCAGTTTGTCAGCTCCACCCAAATCAAAATCACGCTCAGCACTGCGGTCGAGATGGAGAGCCGCCGAGTGCGCGTCAAAAAGCCGACCACCAACGAAACCGTCACGTATTACTCGTATCAGCGCACAGCAGAAGTGGGAGAAAGCACGCACGCCTTGGTTGCTTCGAGTTATCCGTTGTTTCCCCATACACGATGGACGCAAGCTTTCTTGAAACCAGTCGCAAGTGGGACGAAGTTCAGCGCCCTTGCGTTGCAGAATACCCGCGCCACAGGGGTGACGATCACGCTGAATCTGCTCTCAGGCACTGGAAGCGTGCTTGCATCCAAGACGGTGAATCTTCCCGGTCGCAGCAAGATCGTGCGCGATATGAAGGAATTTTTCAGCGGAGCTAAGACCGGGACTGAAATTCGTATCACTTGCCCGGTTGCGATTCAGGTGCTGGGTATGCTCGGAGACGACGCATCACGCATCGTGCTTCCAGTGGCCCCGTCGGCGACTCGCTAGCCAGATACCTAGCGCGAGTGCGATCGCGAGGGAAGCAGCGGCGGCGGATCCCAGCGTTCGCCAACGGACAACTGTCGGCAGCGGCATCAGAGATTCTCCACTAAGGACGAAAGCTGCCCAGTATCTCGGGTTCTCTACTGGTGAGTTTGAACGCAAGAATTTCAACTTCGCCTGGCGAAGGGCTTCTCCGCGGGAAATGTGCCGATCCGTCGCGAAAAAATAGAACTGCTTCATAAACTCGGCCGTTACGCGATCATCCACTTTCCATAACGTTGTCACGGCTGAGCTGGCCCCTGCAGCTAACAGTGCCCTGCTGAAGGCGTGAACGCCTTCTCCACGTGCGACCTTTCCGCGTTCTGTGTCGCACGCTGACAACACCGCAAGCGAAACCTGGCTAAGATCGATGCCGTACATTTGTCGCAGATAGAGGAAAGTCGCGCCTGCGTTGTTCGAACCTTCTGAAGAGAACAGTAGCCGTGAATCCTCCGGGTTTGAGGTATCCGCGAATGAATGTGTGCTTACATGAAGTAATGGCGCGCTGTTCGCCTTGCCACTAAGGAATGCACTCTTTTGATTTGTGGATCCGAGAAGCAGCTCCGATTTCCCGGGAAGCATGTCCGCGATGTCGTGTACTTCTTTTGAGGAGAAAGGCAAGGGCAGCAAATCCTGGGTTGTCGAAGTTCCGACGACGGGATCAGCAAATGCAATGAATTGTGTGTTCCAAGGAAATTTCGGTGCGTGTTTTGGGGCTGGCCTGCGCATTAGAGCGGCAGAGGGCGAATAAACAATGTCCACCCGCTCGATCAACAATTGATCGCGTTGGCTCGGAATGAGCTCGAACGGAATCGTGGAAATCCAGTTATCAGGAATCACAAGCAAGTGCTGGATGCCCGGTTCCATCGTTAGCCATTCCGCGGGCATGAGTTCAGACAAAACCGAAACCTTTGTGCGCCAATCCGAGGAAGCGTCAGGAAGGCTGTTCAGCACATCCTGCATCTCCTTCTTTTCAGGTCCGATATTTTTGAAGAAGAAGTGAGTCTGCTGACGCGAGCACCAGATCGCGGCGACGAAATCTCCGCTGGTCCAATACTCGACTAACGCGAAGGCAGGCGCTAAGCGGCCACGCATTTCAGTCAGCGTAATCGGCTTGTTCTCGGTAGTCTGTGAAAGGATGCGGTCCTGAAAATTTCTCGATCGGCTTCTCTCCAGGTAGACGAAGGCTTGGTCCACATCGCCTTTTCGCAACAGGATTCTTAGCAAAGCATCGTAAACATCTCGTTTGTCGCCCAAAAACTCCGCACGTAGCGCTGACAATTGCAGTTGCACACGGGCTTTTTCGATCAGGTCGATCGCGCGACGATAGTAGTCCTCGGCGGTGTCTGTGCTGCCGAGTCGCTCCTCAGACTGACCCAATCCGTATAGTGCTTTCCAGTTTTCTTCGGGAGTGCCTAATTCTTCGGACATTTGTCTTGCCCGGTCGAACTCCGAACGCGCTCTCGTAACCAATTGGGATTGCAGAAACGTTTCTCCTAAATAAAGGTGTCCCTGCATTTCCTCGCGTCGATTTTTCCGTGACGATGCTAGTTGCAAAACCTGTTCGAACACTCGCTGCGCATTGCGAAGATCATTCAGATCGAGCGCGTACACAATTCCGATGTTTTTCAGAACACCAATCTCGCCGTCAGAGTCGCGCTCCTTTGCGTACCACGATTGAGCGTTTTGGTAGGCCTGAAGGGCTTTCCACGGATCGCCTAGTCGCCGATAGATTGTTCCGAGATTGCCTTCCACGTGAGCCCGGTCGCTCGAGGTCATTGTGCTAGTCGACGTCTCGATCCGCTTATAGATTTCAAGCGCCCGCTCGTATTGCCCTAGCCTTTGGAACAGCGTGGCTTGGTTGAATTCTGTAATCTGTCGCCAATAGACCTGCCACTTTGTGTCTTTGATCCCGTCCAACGCCCGCTGTGCACTATCGTAGCTTTGCATTGCTTCGAAATACTTGCCCTCGAAGTAGTAGGCGCTCCCGATGTTATTCAAGACTTGGACTTCGTTTTCGACGTCACCGGCAGTTCGACTCAGTTCAAGAGCATTCGCAAAACTCTTTTCCGCCTCGGCGTAATCTCCATGGTCAACTTCTGCAAGGCCCTTGATGTTGACCGCATGCGACTCTCCTTTCACATCTCCTATGCTTTGGTAGATGCTGGCTGCTTCCTTCGCCAATTTCAGAGATTGTTCGTAATCTCCGCGAGCAGATGCAATTTTGCTCATTTCATCGAGCACAAATCCTAACTGTGAGGAACTCTTAGCCTGACGCATCTGATTTGCGATGGAAGCATACAAATCCCAGGCTTCTTGCTGTTTGCCTTGATCGCGTAATGACTGGGCTGCGCGGATCCGGGAATCGAGATCGGTTTCCCCCGATGCCGTCAGCCGAGCAACCTGCAACAATTGAGTGGCGAACGAATGGATAGAGAATTCAGCATCGGCGCATTGACTGGAGCGACAAAAACAAAGCACGCCGGCAATAATCCAGGAAACGGAAGCACCTGCCATTAGCTCGTATCCTAGCCAAAACCGCGGGGATCACAAAGCAAGCGGTAGGCTCGTTTTTTGATACCGCCCCAAAAAAAGGCCTCCTCAAAAGCCCCCGAATGGATGTCGTGTTGTCAGGATTGGAGGACGATGAAGTTGGCTGAAGGGGGTTCGAAAGCGCCGCCAATCCTTAAAAGCGGGTGCCGAATCTTCGGTAATACCTATTCTCCCGTATGTGCAAATCTCATAAGTTGCACGTTTTTCAAACTTTGGTTACGCAACGACTTCCAAGACGGTTCTCATCTTCTAAAACAATGTTTCCAATTGGGTTAACGGAGGTTACAACTCTGTTAATGGCCCGACCGGGTAGTCGGGTTCAGGTGGCAGTTGAGTGCAGTTCTCGCTTCCCACAGTATTTTCCACAGGCTGTCGGTGTCGTGAAGATCGTTAGAAGAGAGCTATTCTTCACCAGCCATACCGCCCTCTGCCAGCGATTCAAACCGGGTCGAGCTCTTCAAAAACGCCATGCGGACGCGGCCAGTCGGGCCATTACGCTGCTTCGCGATGATGATTTCCGCTCGTCCCTGAAGCTCCGGATCGTCTTGCTTATAGACCTCTTCCCGGAAAATAAACATAACAAGGTCAGCATCCTGCTCGATCGAGCCAGATTCCCGGAGGTCGGCAAGTTGAGGCCGATGGTCGCCGCCTCGGCTTTCCGGAGCGCGGCTCAACTGGGACAAAGCAATGACCGGAACGTGCAGTTCTTTGGCAAGCCCTTTCAGGCCACGGGAGATCGCCGAAACTTCCTGCGTACGGTTCTCGAAACGCTTGCTTCCTCCCGACATGAGCTGCAGGTAATCGACGACGATCAAATCGAGTCGTCCCTGTGATTGTTTCAGACGGCGAGCCTTCGCTCTCATTTCGGTTAACGAAACGCCGGGCGTGTCATCGATGAACATAGGCGCGTTCACGAGTTCTTCCATCGCGTGCGCGACTTTGTGCATGTCATCGCGCCAGAGAGAGCCTGTACGCAATTTGTGTGAATCGACTCGTGCCCGGGAACAAAGTAAGCGCTGCAGTAATGCCTCGGCAGACATTTCGAGCGAGAAGATCGCGACCACCTGCTTGTCTTCGATGGCAGCATTCTCGGCGATATTCATCGCGAATGCAGTTTTGCCCATCGAAGGACGTGCGGCGAGAATGACGAGATCGGATTTCTGTAGACCGCTCGTCATCTCATCGAGATCGGTATAGTGAGTCGCGAGACCCGTGACACGCTGGCCGCGTTGGAGCAGGGCGTCGACGGACCCGAACTTCTCACGAACGATTTCAGGAATTCCAAGAAAGCCGCGGCCAATGCGCTTCTCCGAAAGATCGAAGATGGCGGCTTCAGCTTCGTTCAGGATTTCATCGGCAGGGTCCGCTTGCTCAGATGCCTTCGCAATTGCGGCAGTCGAAACGTTGATCAGTCCGCGCAAAACTGCTTTGTCGCGGACGATGTGAATGTAGTGCTCAATGCTCGGACGATCGGGAACACCTTCAAGAAGGCTGGATATGTAAGCGGCATCACCGATCGCGGCCAACTCGCGCTTGCGCTCAAGCTCTTCAACCAGCGTGATGATGTCGATGGGTCGCGACGACTCCATCAGGTCCATCATGCGGGCGTAAATGCGACGATGCGAGTCGAGCGAGAAATCGTCGACCCGAAGATTCTCGGCCGCCTCGTTGTACGCCATATTGTCGAGCAGAATTGCGCCGAGAATCGAGCGTTCCGCTTCTACGTTTGCCGGAAGTTTGGAGATGATGTCGGTAGTCGCCAAGAAATTCCCTAACTGACTGGATCGTTCTCTGATGTTTGAGCTTCGAGATAGTACTCGCTTGCACCCTTGTGAATGAATGCGCGTCGCATTGGAAAAGTCAGCCGAAATAAAAATTTTGCGGCTGCTCATTTGCTACGCTAAAAGATCGCTTCTGCGAGTATGACACGTGAGCGAATAAAAAGCGAATACGATTTTGGAGTTGTAGATTTCGATTGCAGAACAGATCTCGCGCGAAATTCAACCTGAGTTTTCCATCGCTTTCCACAAGAAGTTCTCATCCTCCACAGTTTCTTCACACAATGCTGCGGGATTTCTATTGCGGCTCCCGGAGAGCTATTGCAGATTGTTGACAGTCAGGGCGTGAGATGTCCTGAACGCACTGCCAGAGGATGAAAGCAGGAGTTCGACGGTCCCCGAGGGTGGACCGGAGGACGAAAAAAATGCTCGAGACCAGGTGACTGGCTGCCCGGGTAGGTTGCGGATAAGGTCCTTCGGGAAATTGTTCGCACGCTGCAGAGATCCTCAAGCACGGGCTTCGGCTTGTGCAGTGTGCCCCCTCGCAGTTTCGGCAACGAACGCGAGGCTGGTTGCGCACTGGCAATCGCCTAGCGCGATTGCAGGCAGACAGGGCATCCGCGAAAACAGTGCGACTCGGGTGGCTGGCCCGGGTCGCATTTGTTTTTTAAAAACATTCGCTGGTAGCTAGTTGCTAGTCTGCGGTGATCAAAATCTTCTTTCCATTCAGCCGTTACCACTCCTTTAAGCCCCTACCATAACGAGTGCTCCCACTTTTCAGTACTGAGAGATTTCTGGGCGGCGCGCTTCACGGCGTGCCTCTCGTCGGACGTTAGATCGTCGGAGACGATGTTGTTGGAGTTTGCCGGATCAACAACCGTCGTCTCTGCGAAGCCGTTGGCCAGATACTCGAGCGTGGTCCGGAAATTTTTTGCGGTGCTGCCCCGCGCAGATTCTTTCAGCGCGGCGATTGTCGTCAGCTCAAGGTAAAAGGAAGGGAACGCGAGTTTCTGGCGGGCTCGCCAGATCTTCATCGCGCGAATCTCCTGCGTGAGGCCTGATCTGGTTACGAACTTCGCGTGTTCGGAGACATTGGTATCGACCGCCGTATCTGCTTTCCTGCGATACAACGTGTGCTCGCGCGTGCTTTGTTCGTGCTGCCGGCCGGGCACGAGGTCGACGCACAGTCCATGCATGCGGACGCTCACGCCGACGTCGCGGGTCTGGGGCAGAAGTTGTCTTCCATCGAGGAACGAGTAGAGCGACCAGTAGATGTCTCGAGCACTCATGTCGCAAGAAGGGCGGACCGACAGGAACAGGTCGACGTCCGTGCCCGGCGTGACTGCCGTGCCCTTGGCGAACGAACCGGAGTAAGAAATCGACTGGAGCGATGCGCCGCCCCACTCGCGCAGGGAAGGGATGAGTGCCTCGGCGGCGAGGTAGGCTGCCGAGCCGGCGGTGTTATCCACCAGGCAGCGTGCGATGACTGAGTCGACGTATTGATCCGTGTTCATCGTGTAACTCGTGTGCCGAATGGCGGGCAGATGCCAGTCACTATCCGGCAGGATGTTATTCGGCTTGTTGTTAACCACCTACTAACCGAGATACCCCTCCCCCCTATCTCGAACTTTGGGAATCAGCAACTTACAAAAACTTTCCCGCCAGATCTTTGAGTTATAAGCACTTATATGCAAAAATAAGGAGTTAGCTCGCTTCGCTCGCAGGCTTCAGCTGTCAGGCGTCAGGCTTCAGCGGAATTCTGCGACACGACAAAATGGAAGTGCAGGCGAGGGGCCAAGAGCGGCTGTCCGTCGTCCGCTGTCCGTTGTCCGCAAAAGCAGTGGGCGGTGGCCAGTGGGCAGGGGTGAGTGCAAGCGGCGGGTGCGGTGCGCGCGAGATCCCCTTCGGCTTCTCAGGATGAAAACCAAAAAGCAGGTCCTTCGCTGCGCTCGGGATGAGAGGGGTGATCGTCGTCGGTCGTTGGTCGCTGGTGGTTGGCGAAAAGCGGAAACCCGGGACTATTGAGAGTCGTAGTGCGCACCCTTCGAACATCGCGAAGGATGCGGCAGCCTCAGTTGGGAGATCCGGAAGGGTGGGCCAGCCCCGGAGGGCAAGGGGAATCTGTCGTCGGTCTTTGGTCGTCGGTCGTTGGGAAGGGTGCGTGGTGGGTCGTAGCGGGTCTTCGTTGTGGGTCTTTCGTCTTTGGTCGGTGGGAAGAGCTTCCGTCGGGGCTATCAGCGAGGAACCGGGCCGGGTGTGGCGGCGTATCATTGGGAGCTTTCAAAAACTTATGAGCAAAGCGCACAAATTCTTTCGTTATGTTTGGCGCGTAAACGCAGTCCTGATCTGTCTTGCCGCAGCGCTCACTGTGATTGGCCTTGGCGCACTGCTGATACCAGATGCATGGCGAAGCCTTCGTGCTCGCGATCCAGAGACGGGTGTCGTCGTGCCGCCAACGGCTTCGGGCGAGCACTTGCAGCTCGGACGTGCGTCGATCCTTGCGGGAACAGATGTGATGCGTGCAGACCTCACTTCGGAAAGTGCCCGGGAAGGGTTCAGCTCAGGCGGTTCCTCGGAAATTCGAAATATCTTGTTTATCGATCCCAGTCAGAAATCGGCGCACTGGTTGTTGGCGGACAACAATCAAGTCATCTCCGACGTTTCGGATATCACGGACGAAGAGACGGCGCGGCGACCGAAGCGCTTATTCGCGACGGTTCTTTTGGTGAAGCAACGCACCGCATCGCGGGAAGATTCTGTTGGACGTCTTCTGCTGTTGGATCCACGCGGGAAAAATGTTGTTGAGGTGTCCGGCAATGTCAGCGACATCGAACTAGCGGCGCTTTCGGGCGACGCCGTGACCGTACTCTATGAGCGGAATCGACGATTCGTTTTGACGAGATTCAACCCAGAATCTCTTGCGAAGCTCACGGAACAGGAGATAGACGTTCCTGAACTCAAACAGTAGCCTCTTCCGCTGTCCGCTGTCGGTCGTCCGCACCCGGCGAAAAGGGAAACCCGGAACTGTTGAGAGTCGTGGTGCGCACCCTTCGAAAATCGCGAAGGATGCGGCAGCCTCAGTTGGGAGATCCGAAAGGGTGGGCCAGCCCCCGTGTGAGCCTCGGACGTTCGTCAATCCTCGCCGGGACAGACGTCATGTCTTTTTCGACGCCTCGGATCCCGGTGGTTCACGGAATGGTTCCACAGGAATGCGCTCGTAACATACTTCGAGCACTGTCAGGTCTTCTGTGCCGCCCGGCAATTGAAGGACTACGCTGTCACCCGCCGCCGACTTCATCAACGCGCGCCCCAGAGGTGACACCCAACTGATGTGGTTGCGGTTGAGATCGACCTCGTCGGTGCCCACGATGCTCACCACTCGCGATACTCCCGCGGCATTGGCATAGCGCACGGTCGCTCCGAAGAATGCTTTGGTCGCCGCCTGCCCCGCTCTCGGACCTTCCGGGTCCACCACTTCCGCGACTTCGATTCGTTTCGAGAGAAAGCGAATCCGCCCATCGATCTGCCGCAGCCGCCGCTTGCCGTACTTGTAATCGGCGTTTTCGCTGCGATCGCCGTTGCCGGCAGCCCACGCTACCACCTCCACCACGGCCGGACGTTCCCTGATGAGCAGAAACCGGTGCTCATCTTTGAGGCGCTCGAGCCCGCTCGGCGTGATGTAGTTCTTGACGTGCGTCGCGGGTGCGTCCGGTTTCGGTTTTCTCGTAAACCCTTTTCGCATCTCGTAGTCTTTCGGGGGTGAATCCAGTGAGCCGCCCGTCTCCTCTTCTTAAGAGGGCGGTCGACTTACCCGTGGACGTAATAGGAGGATAAGTTCGCGGGTTGCTCTACGAGCATAGCGGTGCTCATTGTTGCCACCAAGAGTGCTGAACTTCGCAGCGACCCAGTGCTGCTCTGTTTCAAAGTACTCGTTTGCCAAATTGGTCACCAGTCTCCCGGACAAGCCATTAGAACATCGCCGTTGTGGGAAGGTTAGAATCGCGCGGGCACCTCGAACAGAGATCGCTTCAAAAAGTTCTCGCAGCGCAGCTAATGACTCTGATTTTAGGGAATACTTAGAACGAGGCCGTTCCTTTGGCGGAGGATAACGGCCCGTACCCGAAACCTGAGGACACTCTCCTCGCGCGATAGTCTCAAGAACGTGGTAGAAGCGGCTGTAATGTACTCCGGAATATGGTGGATCCAAGAACGCCAAATCCCCTTTCTGGAGAATGACAGCGGCTTTGTTTGCGTCAGCGACCTCGGCGCTTCCCAAGACTTTCGTCGTGTCTCCAAGATTCAGCTGAAGGCTGATTGCTGAGAGCTGAACGCTGCGAGCGAAGCGAGCTAAGTCCTTATTCCGGAATATTTTGCGTATAAGTGCTTATAACTCAAAGATCTGGCGTGAAATTTTTTGTAAGTTGCTGATTCCCAAAGATCGAGATATGGGGGAGGGGTATCCCGGTAAGTAGATGGTTAACAACAACACAAGCAACATCCTGCCGGACGCATTGGCACGTGCCGGCAATCCGGCACCACGGACGTTTTGTTATTCGTCTGACGACGGACGGTGGACGCAGCAAGCTGTGTCCCTACGGCGTGGACGGACAGCGGGCGATGGGCGAGGACGCCCATGCGGCGGCGGACGATGGAAAGCAGATTCCTCCTTGCTCCCTACGGTCGCGTGTCGGAATGACAAGGGCAAGGGCGATGCCGGACGACGGACAGCGGACGACGGAGAGCGGAAAACGGACGACGGACAGCTGGCGACGGGCGAGGACGCCCGTCCTCCACCGAGCTTCACATATCTCAAACGAACCCAAAAGCAGCGGACAGGAGTGTACGCTCCACAAGGCTACTTTTGACACCGCCGAACGCCCACTCGATAATTTCTGACATCATGAAAACCAATTCTGTCCTGGAAGCGCGGAGTGCGGTGCTGCGGCGATCCTTTAAAAAAGATTTTCCGTCGGCGGTGCGCGGCGAAGGTCCTTACATCTGGGACGCGGACGGCAATCGCTATGTCGACTTCGCGGGATCCGCGGCCGTGAACTTGATTGGGCATGGCGTGCGGGAGATATCCGCGGCGATGGCCGAGCAGGCGGCGAAGCTGGAGTTTGTCCACACGAGCCAGTTCACGACGCCGGTCGCAGAAGAATACGCGCAGGAGTTGCTGGAGTTTGCGGGAGAGAACTTCCGCGGCGGCGCGGTGTATTTCACGTGCGGAGGGTCGGAGGCGGTCGAGACGGCGCTGAAACTGGCGCGGCAGTATCAGGTGGAGATTGGACAGACGAAGCGGTACCAGGTGTTGAGCCGCAAGCAGAGTTATCACGGGTCGACGCTGGGAGCGCTGGCCGTGTCGGGGAACAAGAAGCGGCGCGAGATGTATCTGCCGATGGTGCGCGAGTGCGAGCACGTCGGCGTTCCTTATTGTTATCGGTGCAATTACGACTGCTCGGATGGATGCCGGAATTGCGGGCATCAGTATGCGGCGGAAGTCGAGCGCGCGATCGAGCAGGCGAAGGGTGAGGCGGCCGGGTTCATCTTTGAGCCGGTGAGCGGAGCGACGTTGGGAGCGGTGCTGCCTCCGCCGGGATATTTGCAGAGCGTGGCCGAAGTGTGTCGGCGGCACGGAGTGCTGGTCATGGCGGATGAGGTGATGACCGGCATGGGACGCTGCGGGCGGAATTTTGCGGTCGAGCATTGGGGAGTGGCGCCGGACATTCTGATTGCGGCGAAGGGATTGTCGAGCGGGTATGCGCCGCTGGGAGCGGTGATCGCAAATAAGAAAGTGGTGGATGCGATTGCGGAGGGGTCGGGGGCGTTCCTGCATGGGTTCACGTACAACGCGCATCCGATGTCGATGGCGGCGGGACGGGCGGTGCTGCGGTATCTGAAAGAGCACAAGCTGGTGGAGGCAGCGGATTCGGTGCGCGAGGGAAGTGTGGCGGCGATTTTGCGGCGGGAAATGGAAAGCTTGTACGAGTTGGATTGTGTGGGCGATGTCCGCGGGATTGGGATGCTGCTGGGAGTGGAGTTCGTGGAGGATCGGCGGACGAAGCGGCCGTATCCGGCGGCGAAAGGGTTTTCGAGTTTAGTGGGGAAGGCGGCGGCGAAGCGCGGAGTGTTGGTGTATCCGATGCAGGGGACGGTCGATGGAGTGGAGGGAGATCATTTGTTGATAGCGCCTCCGGCGGTGATGTCGGCGGAAGAGATCAAGTGGACGGTGGCGCGGTTGAAAGAGGCGATTGGGGAAGTGGGGTAGTTATCCCGGCGGAGTGGGGCGGAAGGGGGCACACGGCTGTTTGAAGTAGCCATCCTGAATGGTCGGTGTACAATGCCGCCGGTTTCAACAAAACTGCATTCTGCTGTTTAGGCATTGGGCAACCAACAAGGAGGGGTGTATGCAAATAAAAGGTGTAGCAGCGTGGGCCCTGGTTGCGTTCGCGGGATTGGTTCCGGCATTTGGACAACAATCCGGAGATATTGCCGAGATTCACGTGAATCATGTGAAGCCTGGCATGACGCAACAGTACGAAGCTGGTCGGAAGAAGCACATGGCGTGGCACAAGAGTCAGAATGATGCGTGGTCGTGGTACACGTGGCAGGTTGTGACGGGTCCAGCGACTGGGGCGTATGTGGTGGGAAGTTTCGAACATAACTGGAAGGATATGGATGGGCGCGAAAAGTTCGTTCAGGCGGATGGGGCGGATTCACAAGCGGCCATGGGGGCGGCGCTGGCCGGGAACGAGCAAAGCTATTACCGGTATCGTGGGGATATGAGCCTGTCGAAAGAAACGTATCCTCCAACGGCGATGCTCGCGATTTCGCATTTCATGGTGGATCCGGCGGGAGTGAATGATTTCATCGAGGGCGTGAAGAAGGTGAATGAAGGGATCAAGAAGACGAATTATCCGCAAGCAGGACCGAGCCGCTGGTATCAGCTAGTCAATGGCGGAGAGGGGCCACATTTTGTGCTGGTGGGCGATCGCGCAAATTGGGCGAGTTTTCAGCCTCCGGACAAAAGCCTGGATGCAATGATGGAGGAAGCGTACGGCAAGGAACAGGGGGCAGCCATCCTGAGCTCGCTTCGAAAGACCTTGCGGTCTAGCCTCACGGAAATGCTTCAGTACCGGTCGGACCTGAGTTATGTAGCTGGAAAGTAGGCCTCCAGGCTTCAGATTCTAGGCTAGCTTCTAGCCTTCAGGCCGAAGCCTTCGGGCTCGAGGTTGTGGATCAGTCTCGTAGATGCGCTGCCGTGAGTAAGGCGCATCTACGAATCTTTTTCGAACCAAAATCGCGGTTTACCTCACCTCGTATCAAACTCAAAACAATTGATTTAGTGGTTGAGACCGGATTGCGACCGATTTTATCGGCGGTGCATTGGCGAAAATGCGGATCCGCGTCAAAGTGGGCCTCGAAGATCGTAGACGGACAGGGCGCTACGAAAAGAGAGGTTTCCGATGGCGACTCCAATGATCGAGCTTTGCGAGCAGGCGAATCCGGTGGTTCTGGCGCAGGTGAAGAAGGCAGGAGTCTTTCGGAATGCACACCGCATTCATGGAAGCTGGCTGGCAGGTGCTGAAAAACGGGCGCTGATCTGGATGGCAGAGCGACTTCCGGCATGGGTGTCGCCGGACCAGTTGACCGTGTTTGGGCTCGTGGCGCAGATCGGCGCTGGTGTCTGTTATGCGCTGTCGGGATGGGATTCGCGGTTCCTGATTTTGGGGATCGTTTGCCTGGCGGTGAACTGGTTTGGCGACAGCCTGGATGGAACGGTAGCGAGAGTGCGACAGGAGCAGCGTCCGCGGTACGGGTTTTATGTGGACCACATGATCGACAGCTTCGGGTCGCTGGCGTTGATGGGGGGACTGGCGCTGTCGGGATACATGCATCCGGTGATCGCGATTGGATTGCTGATTGGATTTTTGCTGCTGTCGATCCAGTCGTATCTGGCGACATACACGATGGGAGAGTTCCACCTGTCGTTCTGGCGATTTGGGCCGACCGAATTGCGAGTCCTGCTGGCCATCGGAAATCTTGCGTTGTTGTGGAGGCCGATGGTGATTCACGGGCAGTATCGGCTGTTCGATGTTGGCGGCGCGATTGGGTTGATCGGCATGGCAGCGATGCTGGTCGCGGTGACGACGAAGAACACGGTCCGGCTGTATCGGGAAGAAAGGATCCGATGAGCAGCACTAATAAGGAGAGATGGCTACGGGGCGTGAAGTTTTACGCCGTCGGCGGGATCGGGATTGTTGTGCAACTGATCGCGCTGGTGGTGTTTCGTTCGCTGTTGCACATGGATTATCGGATAGCAACGGTTTTGGCAGTCGAGACAGCGGTGCTCCATAACTTCGTGTGGCATGACCGTTACACGTGGGCGGACCGGGTGAGTCGTGCAGGCACATTCGGAAGATTTGTGAAATTCAATGTGTCCAATGGGCTGTTGTCGATCACAGGGAACTTAGTTTTCATGCAAGTGCTGGTCAGCGGATTGGGGATGAATTATCTAGTCGCGAATATTTTTACGATTGCCGCATGTTCGGTAGTGAATTTTCTGGTGAGCGACAGGTTCGTGTTTCAAGCGCGGTGAGCTGCGGTTGAAGGACACAGGTTTGTGTTAGCGGACGTAGGGAATCGCTAAAGCGATAGAATTCGTCCGCATGACGACGCGACGAGAGTTCTTGAGATCCGCTTCCGTGGGAGGCGCGCTATACATTTCCTCACCTTTACCACTCCTCTCGAAGGTCGCGGCGGGCGGAGAGCAAATCGGAAATGAATTCCTCACTGCTCGTTTCGATACAGGCACTGGCCTGATCCAAGTAGAAAGAAAAGATGGAACGGCGTTGCTGCGAAATGCAGTCGTCCGGGTGTCGTGTGACGGGAGTGTGCGCAGGACATCCGAGGCCGAATATCGGCGCACCTGCACTATTGGTTCGATCGAGGATGGGCTGGGGAAAGGCCGTCAGATAACAGCCCGTTGTGTTGACCATCGGAAGCAAGTGGATTTCGAAGTCACGGTCAGCCTTTATGACCGACG